>Ga0310696_10002228_pt1 | contig 26143 bp, 20 predicted proteins | sample AusTroGonzalo_MG_4_FD_203885 | JGI IMG/M metagenome (GOLD analysis project Ga0310696, IMG submission 203885) | Bovine rumen microbial communities from tropical cattle in Woodstock, Queensland, Australia - Gonzalo_02 (v2) (version 2) | ecosystem: Host-associated > Mammals > Digestive system >...
GGGAAGGTCTTCGTCGGACCGCCAAATTGGTCGACACCATCGGCGCAAAGCGTGTGCCAATAAGCCATGGCGAACTTGAGATGTTCCTTCATGGTCTTGCCCATCACCACGCGGTTTTCGTCATAATAGTGGAAAGCCAGCGGGTTTTTGGACTCTTTTCCTTCGAATTTGATTTTCCCGACAGTGGGAAAGAATGCGGTTTTGCCTTGATAATATTCCATAATTTTTACGTTGATTAATTCCGAAAAAAGCGGTCGCAAAGGTACATAAAATACCGATATGCATGAACAATTGTTTTCTTTCGTAGAGCCGCGGTGCACCACGGCTCTACAGAGGAAAACATTATTGATACATCGCATAAACCTCCTCCAACACCTTCTCTTCATTCTCCCAGGTGAGTTCCGTGGCGGCGGTGTGGCAGTTTTCGCGACATTTGGCCAATCTCTCCGGATTGGAAAGTTCCTTCACGGCGGCGGCGATGGTGTCAGGTGTGAAATTCTCCGCAATCGTTCCGACATCGAATTGCCGCATCACCCGCGCCCATTCGGGAAGGTCGGCCACCACCATGGGCGTGCCGGCTTTGATGTATTCGAAAATCTTGTTCGGCAAACTGTATCGGGCGTTGGGACCCACGTCCTTACCTGGACAAATCCCGATGTCGGCAAGGGCAGTGTAGTTGAACAGCCGTTCGCGGGTTTGGCGGGGGATGAACGTGATACGGTCGCCTAAGCCTAACGTCTCCGTCATCTGTTTCAACTGCGGTATTATGGTTCCCGTTCCAACGATAAACAGATGGCAATCAGGGAGTTGCTGCATTGCCTTCACAAGGTCTTCAACCCCGTGTCCTTCATTGATGCCTGCGCCTTGCAGAAGCAGTATGGTCTTGTCAGCCGGCATTCCCAACTCTTCTCGCGTGGCAGTCACAGCCGGGGTGGCCACCGTCGGGATGTTGCGAACGAGATAGGGACGTATGCCGTATTCCTTTTCGTACTGGTCCACAATGGATTGGCTCACGGTGATGACGGTTTTCAGCTTCGGGAAGATGCGGCGTTCAATACCGTGCCACACCTTGTAGGAGATAGGCTTGCTAATGACCGAAAGTTCGCCGCAAAAGTATTCGTGGCTGTCGTACACCAACGGTTTCTTGCGCCACTTGCTGATTAGATAGTTGGGTAGAAGCGTATCCAAATCGTTGGCTACCAATAGGTCACATTTCTGAAAGAGCAGATAGAGCAGCAGTCGGAACTGGTATTCGGCATAGAAGAGAAATCCCTTTCGGAAGAGCAGCCGCAACCGTTTGGTTTTGTACGGGCGTGCAGACAATACAGGAGAATCTCCATACCGGCGGCCGACGAGTGTGACATCAAAGCCCTTTTTGTGCAGAAAAAGGGACATTTTGTCCATCCGTTGGTCGGTATAGAGGTCCTCCGTGACCGAAAGGATGACTTTTTTCATTATGCGTTAGGGTCGAGGCGGCCGTGGCAGTTCTTGTATTTCTTGCCGCTGCCGCACGGGCACGGGTCGTTGCGGCCGACTTTCTTCTCGGCGCGGAAGGGCTCGTTGGCGGGTTTGCCCGGGGCCATCTGACGACCGCGAGCCATCTCCTGACGGCCGGTCTGCAGTTTCTTGGCATCTGACTCGGGCAGCTTGGCTTCCTTGATTTCGGTCTCTTCCACAATCGGTAACTTGCCGATATTCAAGAAGGTGACAATTTCTTCGCTAATGCGCACCAGCAGTTGGTCGAACAAGTTGAAAGACTCGAGTTTGTAAATCAACAGCGGGTCTTTCTGCTCGTAGGAGGCGTTTTGGACGCTCTCCTTGAGGTCGTCCATGGCGCGGAGATGTTCCTTCCAAGCGTTGTCGATGACGGCGAGGGTGATACCCTTCTCGAAGGAGAGGCCCACCTCGCGGCCCTTGGTTTCGTAGCATTTCTTCAGCGGGGCCACAATGTTGATGGTCTTCTTGCCGTCGGTGAACGGGATGGCGATGTTTTGGAAACGGTCGCCTTGGTCGAGATAGACGCGTTCAATGACCGGATAGGCCTGTTCGGCAATCTTTTGCAGTTTCGCCTTGTAATGGTCATAAACGACGGGGAAGAGCTTGTCCACAAGCACCCGTTGCCGTTCTTGCATGAAATATTGTTCCTCGAACGGTGATTCGAAACCGAAGGTGGTGATCATGGCCATCTTGAAGCTTTCGAAGTCTTTGGCTTCCCAAGCATCGGCCACGATGGTTTCGCACACGTCGTGAATCATTTGGGAGATGTCGATGGCGAGGCGGTCGCCGAAGAGGGCGTTGCGGCGTTTGCGGTAGATGGAGGAACGTTGCGTGTTCATCACGTCGTCGTACTCCAACAGACGCTTACGGATACCGAAGTTGTTCTCCTCGACTTTCTTCTGGGCGCGCTCGATGGACTTGGAAATCATGCTGTGTTGGATGACATCGCCGTTCTGATGCCCCATGCTGTCCATGACTTTCGCGATACGGTCGGAGCCGAACAGACGCATGAGGTCGTCTTCGAGGGAGACGAAGAATTGGGAGCTGCCGGGGTCACCTTGACGACCGGAACGGCCGCGCAGCTGGCGGTCCACACGACGTGACTCATGGCGCTCGGTGCCGATGATGGCCAGACCGCCCTTCTCTTTCACCTCGGGGGTGAGCTTGATATCGGTACCACGGCCGGCCATGTTGGTGGCGATGGTCACGGTGCCTTCGCGACCGGCTTCTGCCACAATGTCAGCCTCACGCTTGTGCAGCTTGGCATTCAACACATTATGCTGTATATGTCTGCGGGTCAGAATGTTGGACAGCAATTCGGAAATCTCGACGGAGGTGGTACCCACCAAAACGGGGCGCCCCTCTTCGTGCAGCCGCAGAATCTCATCCACCACGGCGGCATATTTCTCACGTTTGGTCTTGTAAACCAAATCGTTGGCATCCACGCGGATTACCGGTTTGTTGGTCGGAATCACCACCACATCCAGCTTGTAGATGTTCCAAAACTCGCCCGCTTCCGTCTCAGCGGTACCGGTCATGCCGGCCAGCTTCTTGTACATGCGGAAGTAGTTCTGCAGGGTGATGGTGGCGTAGGTTTGCGTGGCGGCCTCCACCTTCACATTTTCCTTCGCCTCGATGGCCTGATGCAAGCCGTCGGAATAGCGGCGGCCCTCCATAATACGGCCCGTCTGCTCGTCCACAATCTTCACCTTGTTGTCGATAATGACGTATTCCACATCCTTGTCGAACATGGTGTAGGCTTTCAGCAGTTGGTGTACGGTATGGATACGGTCGGAAGCAACGGCGTAGTTGTTATAGATCTCCTCCTTGCGGGCCAGTTTCTCTTCGGGAGTGAGGTTTTCTTTCTCTAAATCAGCAATTTGCGCACCTACATCGGGCATGATGAACAGCTTGGCCTCGTCGGCATCCTTGCTGATGACATCGATACCCTTGTCCATAATGTCCACGGTGTTAAGTTTTTCCTCAATGACGAAGTAGAGTTCGTCATCAATGAGGTGCATATTGCGGTTCTGGTCCTGCATAAAGAAGGATTCCGTGCGCTGCAGCACCTGCTTCATACCGGGTTCGCTGAGGAACTTGATGAGAGCTTTGTTTTTCGGGAGGCCGCGGTGCGCGCGGAGCAGCAGCATGGCGCTTTCGTCTTGCGGCTTCGGGTCGGGATTCTCGGCCAGCATTTTCTTGGCCTGCGTGAGAATCTGCGCCACATAGACGCGCTGTGCCTCGTACAGTTTTTGCACGATGGGCTTGTACTGGTCGAAAGCCTGTTGGTCGCCCTTGGGCGTAGGACCGGAAATAATCAACGGGGTACGGGCATCGTCGATCAACACGGAGTCCACCTCATCGACGATGGCGTAGTTGTGTGGACGCTGCACCAGCTCGCCGATGTTGCGGGCCATGTTGTCACGCAGGTAGTCGAAGCCGAACTCGTTGTTGGTGCCGTAGGTGATGTCGGCATTGTAGGCGCGGCGGCGGTCGTCGGAGTTGGGCTCGTATTTGTCGATGCAGTCCACGGTAAGGCCGAGGAATTCGTAAAGCAGCCCCATCCATTCGGAGTCACGCTTGGCCAGGTAGTCGTTGACGGTCACCACGTGGACGCCCTTGCCTGGCAGTGCGTTGAGGTAGACAGGCAGGGTAGCGACGAGCGTCTTACCCTCACCGGTGGCCATCTCGGCGATTTTACCTTGGTGAAGCACAATACCGCCAATGAGCTGCACGTCATAGTGGCACATGTCCCACTGGATCATGTTGCCGCCAGCCATCCATTGGTTTTGGTAGTAAGCCTTGTCGCCCTCAATGGTGACGCATTCGCGTTTGGCGGCTAGGTCGCGGTCGTGCTGCGTGGCGGTCACGGTGATGACATCGTTGTCTTTGAAGCGGCGGGCGGTCTCCTTCATCACGGCGAAGGCCTCCGGCTGAATTTCGTTGAGGATGTCCTGCGTAGTGGAATAGATTTTATCCTCCAACTTCTCAATCTCCTTGTAGGTGTTCTCTTTTTCCTCCACGGGGATGTCGTAGTTGGTTTCCAGATAAGTCCGCAGTTCAGCGAGGCGGTCTTCCTCGGCCTGGGTGGCCGTGCGGATTTTCTCGCGGAACTCCACGGTCTTATGACGCAGGTCGTCGATGGACAGGTCTTTGATGGTCTCATAGGCCGCCAGGGTTTTCTTGAGCAGCGGCTGGAGTTCCTTCATATCTCTATCGGCCTTAGTGCCAAACAGTTTCGTCAAAAAATTTGCCATAGTGTATGATTATACCTTTTCAAAAATAAAGCGGCAAAGATACAAAAATCTTGCCAAGATTTACGACTTGGCATATATCCCAAAGAGATAGTCGCTGGTGTGGTGCTGCAGGTATTCGTCTTCCAGTGCGAAAAGCGTGCGCAGGGTCTCCTCCTCCTGCGGCCCGCATGCCATGAAATGGTGCGACAGATCCTTCAGCAGCGGCATCAGGATATTCCCGCCGTACCCTTTTTCCTCAACGGTGGTGAACAGCCGGTGTATTTCCGGCAGGATGCGCTCCGACTCAACGCACTCCGAGGGGTCGGAAATCAGCATTCGCAGCAATCCCGAGCCGTAATAGCGGTTTTTGGTCAGACGGGTGCGGTATATCGTGCGGTAGGATTTGTCCAATAGTTGCAATCCCTCGTTGATGGCCTCTATTTGCGTTTTGTCGTACAACATCCGGTTGGCACCCACAAACTCGTTGATAACCAGATAGCCAGAGGGTTTCAACGTCTTGCGCATTCGCTCAAGGAAGGTGTCCATGTTTTTGAAATGGTGCAGCGAGGCGTTGAAGAAAACTATATCGTAGGCATTTTCGGGGAGTTCGTAACGGTAAATGTTCTCCGCCACAAACCGGATGTTGGACAATCCGTTCTCTCGGGCGTTCTGTGCGGCTTCTTGCAGCAGTTTCTCGGAAAAGTCGATGCAGGTGATTTCCCAGTTGGGGTTCTGTGCGGCGAAACGGAGCTCATGGCTGCAGACACCCGAACCTACGGACAGCATTTTCACCCCGGGTTGTGTCAGCGACAGCTTCCGGGAGGTGTATTCTTCGAATTCCATGTTCTCATCGCCTGTAATCATCACATTCCACCGTTTTCTCACAAGAGGGATTTGCGACCAGTACGCCACAGGGATGTCCGTTTGGTTGAAACTGCTCTTGGTCCTTTGGTCGGACGACGGAGACAATTTGCTGAGCAGGAAGGGGATACCGCGCTGGCAGGCTTTGATATAGATGTCCCGGATGTCCTCAATGGAGACGATTCGCATGGCTGTTAATTTAGGTTGTCGCCACGCAAAGCGCGGTAGCGGGCGCGCGCTTGTACCACGTAAAGACTGTCGCTGTAGTCTTTGAGGATTTTTTGGTAATATTCCATGGCCTGGTTGACGTCTTTGAGGTAATATTCGTACAACTCGGCCAGCTGGAACAGGGCGTCGTCGGCCAAAAGCTGGTCACCGAAGTCCTCCACAACCCGTTTGAGCAGCTTTTCGGCTTCCAAGTAGTTCTTTTGCTTGATGAGGATGAGGGCTTTCTGGTAGAGCGCGTCATCCACCAGCGTGCCGAACGGGGAGAGAATCATCACAGAATCAAGGGCTTTCAACGCTTCGTCGTCCTTGTTCTGGAAAATCAGGAATTCGGCTTTGGCGTACATTTTCAGCGCGAGGTTGCCCTCGGAATGGTTGAACAGTCCCGCCGCCGTGGTATCGTCCTCGTCCACATCTTCCTCTTCCTCCAAGTTGTCGGAGATGAGCATGGAGGTGTAGATGGCGTCGTTGGCGATGAGTTTGGTGGTGGCGGCGGCAAGCACATCGAGCTGGCTCTTCGCCCATGCAAACTCGCCGATGTAGAACGACAGTTTCGCGTTCTTGAACTTGGCCTCGTTGCCTAACACATCGTTGGGCATGTCCTTGTCAACCTGCGAGTAGTTCAGGGAGGCATCCCAGATCTCGCCGGTATATAGCTGAACATCCGCGAGATCGATCTTGTATTGGTTCTTCTCCTTGTTGTCGCGGGTGGCGGCCATGGCCTGGTTGAGCACATCCATTGCCTCTTGCGGCTTGTTGACGTAGAAGGCCAGCAGGTGCGCGTACTTGCGAATCCAGTCCATCGTGCCGGAGTGGAGACCGTTTTCGTCCAAGGCTTTCTTGAAGTCCTGCTCCAGGTTCACGGCATCAACCATCTTTACCGGCGAGGAAGCGATGAGTTGCATGTACTTGACATCCAAGATTTTCATCTTCGCTTGCACGTAGTTATGTGCATCTTCGCCCTGCTTGATGATGTAGTTCAGCGCTTCGATGGCCGTGTTGTAGTCGCGGTTGTCGGCGGCCACGGTGGCCAATTCGTAGGTGAAAATACCCTCCATCTTCAGCCGCTTGTCCAACGACTTGGCGAGAATCAACGCCTCTTCAAAGTCTTTGTGTAATTGGCTTATCCAATATAACTCTTTGATACAAAGAATGTTGTTAGGATTCTTTTGGGAGAATTTCTGCAAGGCCGTTCGGATGGACATGTATTGTTCGTTGTCCTCGTCATCCAACAACAAATCTTGGATAGCCGCTTCCACGTCTTTCTGGTACTTTTCGTTGTCGGTCTTCACCAAGGCAATAATTTCGTCCACGATTTTATCGTTCTGGTGCAGAATTTTGTAGAGGCTGATGAGGCTTTTGGACAGGAGCTGTTCGTTGTTGAGCATTTTCCGGCCTTTGAGAATCGCATCGGCGGCGTACTCGTATTTGCCTCGCGACATGTAGGCATTGTAGAGCTCGTTGACAGAGGTCTCCTTGGCCGGCATGTTTTTCAAACATTCCTGATAGATTTTCTCGGCTTTGGCGTTGTCGCCGGCACGCTCGTACACGTAACCTTGGTCAACCTTGTAGCGTTGCACGTTGGGGTAGGCCTTCACCTGCTTTTTGAGCATTTTCTCCGCGTCGTCGTAGCGTTCAAGCTCCAAAAGGCAGTAGTAGTAATAATAATAGATGTAGGAATCCGGCTTTTTGGCGTGGATTTTCTCGAAAAGTTCCACAGCCTTGTCGTATTCCTTATCCTTGTAATACTGCATGGCGAGCTGCTCCTCCTGGCTTTGTTGCGCCAGCAGGGGACCGCCGCAGGTGACAAGCAGCAGCAGTATGACGAGCAGTCTTTTCATCGAAGGTTAGTCGATGATGTCGAAGCGGGTATAGGGACGGAGCACTTCGGGGATGACGATGCCCTTGTCGGTCTGGTTGTTCTCCAACAGGGCGGCGAGCACGCGCGGCAATGCCAATGCGCTGCCGTTGAGCGTGTGCGCCAGTTTGGTCTTGCCGGTGGCATCTTTGTACCGCAGTTTCAGACGGTTGGCCTGATAGGATTCGAAATTGGAGACGGAGCTGACCTCCAACCACTTTTGCTGGGCCTTGGAATAGACTTCCAAGTCGTAGGTGAGGGCGGAGGTGAAGCTGATGTCGCCGCCGCAAAGACGCAGCACGCGGAAGGGCAGCCCTAATTTGGTGAGCAGCATCTTGCCGTGGTTGGTCATCTCCTCCAACGTCTGGTAGGAGCGGTCGGGGTGCTCAATGGTCACGATTTCGATTTTGTCGAACTGGTGCAGACGGTTGAGGCCGCGCACGTCCTTGCCGTAGGAACCGGCCTCGCGACGGAAACAAGCGGAGTAAGCACAGTTTTTCAACGGGAAGTCGCTCTCCTTGAGGATGACGTCGCGGTAGATATTGGTGACGGGCACCTCGGCGGTGGGGATGAGGTAGAAGTTATCGACCTGGCAGTGGTACATTTGTCCCTCTTTGTCAGGCAGTTGGCCGGTGCCGTAAGCGGAATCCTCGTTCACCATGTAGGGCGGTTGGATTTCCACGAAGCCGGCGGCCGTGGCCTCGTCGAGGAAGAAGTCAATAAGGGCGCGTTGCAGACGGGCGCCTTTGCCTTTGTAGACGGGGAAGCCGGCGCCGGTGATCTTGGTGCCGAGCTCGAAGTCGATGATGTCGTATTTCTTGACGAGTTCCCAGTGGGGAAGTGCGCCCTCCGGCAGATTGGAATCGTCGCCCTGCTTGTAAACGATTTCGTTGTCCTCCGCGCCCTTGCCCGGAGCGACGGCGGCGTTGGGCAGGTTGGGCAGCAGCACCATCTTGCTTTGCAGCAACTCTTCCTGCTCTTGCAGCTTAGCGCGGTCGGTGCGCTCGCTCTCCTTCAGCGTGGCCATCTCGGCTTTCAGGGCTTCAGCCTCGTCGCGCTTGCCCTCTTTGAAGAGTTGCCCGATCTTCTTCGCGCCTTGGTTCTGCGCCATCAGGTTGTCGTCGATTTTTTTCTTCAGGTTGCGGTTTTCGCTATCCAGTTCACGAATCTCAGCCACTAACTCCGTAGCGTCGAAATTCTTGATTTTCAGTCTGTCAATAACCTCTTGGGGATTTTCTCTTAAAAGTTGAATCTGTAACATCGGTTTGAAATTTTAAGGCGGCAAAGATACGATTTTTTAGGCAAAAGACAACAAGACCAAAGTCAAGTTTAAGACGTGGGATGCGAGATTGGTGTAACCTTAAGTTTCAAGTTTCAGATTTCAAGTTTCAAGTCTACTACCCTCTCACATAGACCGTTTCGCGCAGCATGCGGAAATTCTCCGGTTCGACCTCGTCGGGGATGAATTCGCGGGCCATGCTCTGGCGGCCGTCGTCGGCATATTCGTACTCAGCCCAGCCGGTGATGTCGCCATTCTTGTTGAACATCGTGTTTTTCACCACGCGCTCACCGTCATACTCCATGGTGATGCGGCGGTAGCTGTCGAGGTCCTCCTCCACAATTTCGATTTGGCGGTTCTGTTCGTCGAAGGTGCGGTTGACTTTGGCAATCAGTTTCATGTCGTAGTCGTAGATGAGGTCTTTGACGCGGTCGCCGTTGTCGTTGTAGGTGAATTCGTAAGTGCGGCGGTCGTTGTTCTGCACCTCGTCGCGGGTGTAAACGGAAACCTGCCCCTTCTCATCGTACTGATAACGATGAACATACATGACATTGCCGTAGTCATCGTTCTCGGTCACGGTTTCGGGACGGCCGTCTTTGTATGTGGTCGTTTTTTCCACATAATCGAGTTTCCCGTTGACATAAACTTCCTGTTTCACCACATTGTTGTCGTCATCGTAGTAAAACTTGGTGACATATTCGTCGGAGGCATCGCCGTAGTAGTTGCTTTGCGCCACCAAAAGGCCGTTCTCATCGTACTGGTTCACAGACTTTTGCAGCAGAATATGGTCTTGGTCGTACTGCTCGGTTTGCACCAGGTTCCCTTTTTCGTCGTAGGTGTTGACGGTCAGCGTGTTGAGGGAGCCGTCAGGTTCGTAACGTTCCTCGCGGAGCAGGAGGCCGTTGTCGTCATATTCGGCGTAGCCTTCCGTATATTCCACAGGTTCAATGTCTTGCGCGTCATAACCGACACGCTGGTATTCCTTCTTGATGATTTTGAGACTTTTCATTGTTCTGGGGTTTTAAAGTTGGGGCAAAGATACAATTTTTTAGTTTCAAGTTTCAGGTTTCAAATCAACCCTTGAAACTTGAAACTTGAAACCTGAAACTTGAAACTTGAAACCTGAAACCAAATTTTATCGCTTTATACGAAAAAAGGCCATCACCAGTTTTGGCAACGGCCTTTACTATATTGTCAATCAACAGATTATCCGAGGAACGGGTAACCGTAGTCCGTAGCGGGAACGTAGGTCTCCTTGATGCAGCGGGAGCTGATCCAGCGGACGAGGTTGAGGATGCTGCCGGCCTTGTCGTTGGTGCCGGAAGCGCGGGCGCCGCCGAAGGGTTGGCAACCCACCACTGCGCCTGTCGGCTTGTCGTTGATGTAGAAGTTGCCGGCGCAATGACGCAGGATGTTCTCAGCCTGCATGATGGCGTAACGGTCGCGGGCGATGATGGAGCCGGTGAGGGCGTACGGGGAAGTCTCGTCGCAAACATGCAACATTTCCTCATATTTGTCGTCCTCATAGACGTACACCGTGATGACCGGTCCGAAGATCTCCTCACAAATGGACTCGTAAGTGGTGGTCTTGGCCAGGATGATGGTGGGCTCCACGAAGTAACCGACCGACTTGTCGTAGTTGCCGCCGAGCACGATTTCAGCGTCCTTTGAGGCTTTCGCACGGTCGATATAGCCGGCGATGTTGTCGAAGGACTTCTCGTCGATGACGGCGTTGATGAAGTTGGAGAAGTCGCGGACGTCGCCCATCTTCACAGTCTTCATCATGTCTTTGATATGTTGCAGCGTCTCGTCCCAGATGGATTTGGGCACGTAGGCGCGGGAGGCTGCGGAGCATTTCTGACCCTGATACTCGAAGGCACCGCGCAGGATGGCAACGGCCAGTTCGCGTGCGGGAGCGGTCTTGTGGGCGAAGATGAAGTCCTTGCCTCCGGTCTCACCCACGATCTTCGGGTAGGTGTTGTAGATGTCGATGTTCTCACCGATGAGCTTCCAGAAGCTCTTGAATGTGCCGGTGCTGCCGGTGAAGTGGATACCCGCCAGATGCGGTGACTTGAAGGCCACGCTGCTGATGACGGAACCGCTGCCGGGCAGGAAGTTGATGACGCCGTCGGGAAGACCGGCCTCTTGGAGGAGTTTCATCAGGTAGTAGTTGGAGAGGATAGCCGTGGTGGAGGGCTTCCAGATGGTGACGTTACCCATCAGAGCGGGAGCCACGTTGAGGTTCAACGCGATAGAGGTGAAGTTGAACGGAGTGATGGCATACACAAAACCTTCCATGCCGCGGTATTCATTGCGGTTGAGCGTGGCGTGGTCGGAGATGGGCTGCTGGCTGTAGAGTTGGGAAGCGAAATAGGTGTTGAAACGCAGGAAGTCGATGGCCTCGCACGGGCAGTCGATTTCGGCCTGCATGGGGCTCTTGCCCTGGCCCAGCATACAGGAGGCGTTCAGGATATAGCGGTATTTGGTGGCGAGCAGCTCGGCGGCCTTCATCATGATGGAAGCGCGTTGGATCCAGGGGGTCTCCTCCCAGTCCTTCTTGGCGGCCATGGCTGCGTCGATGGCCATCTGCACCTCTTTGGCACCCACTTTGTGGTATTTGGCCAGCACGTGGTTGTGCTCGGTGGGCATCACCACCTGACCCATGTCACCGGTGCGGACTTCCTTACCGCCGATGATCAACGGAATCTCAATTTCTTGGTTATACTGTCTGTCTAATTCCTGTTGCAACAGGGCTCTTTCCGGCGTACCGGGCGCGTAGGAGAAAACCGGCTCGTTCTGCGGCTCTCTGAAAACATAATTCGCGTTGTTCATAATAATACTACGTTCTTAATTTTTTTATGTTTGGGTATAAAAAAGTGGCGCAAAAATACAAAAAATACATTCAGTTCAGCAATCATTTTAAAAACTAAAAGCCAAAAGCCAAAAGCCAAAGGCTAATACGCCCATTTTTGCATGTCGGTCTTTAGAATCTGGATGGCCAGTTCCACCACAGGTTTCTGAGCTGTGACCGTCAACACCATTTCGGCGAACTCGCGGCTGTCGGCGTCCTTGTCATAGTCGGCGGCCACGGTGGTGATGATGGATTCGATGTCGCTCTTGGCCTCGCACACCCGCTGCCACACGGCGTCGGAGAGGTAGATCTGTTGCGAAATATTGTGCTCGAATTCGCTGCGGATGGCCGTCAGCAGGAGGTTCTGTTCCTGCAAGACAGTAAGGCCGGTGTTATGGATGCGCAGCACCAACTGGTTCGGGTCGATGCGCTCCAAAAAGAGAGCCATGCGCTCGTAGGCCTGCAGCCGCAGCGGCAGCATCACCGCCCGGTTGTCCTTGCTGTTCTCCAATGCGGCGATTTTCGCCTTCGCTTCCATCACCATCTTCGTGACGTACACGGCGCCTGCGACCAATATCACGACGCTCACTAAAATGCAAATTCCTAATACGTTCATTATTAAAGGTTATTGGTTATAGGTTATGGGTTATAGAAAATGCGGCGGCAAAAGTACACAAAAAACATAAAACATTAGGTGAACGTGACATTTAAAAAAAAAGTATCTTTGCGGATTATTTTTTCAAAACATTTATAGAAAACCATTTTTGAAATGACACTCAAAGAGATTAAAGACCTGGTGCAAGGCGAGATTATTTGCGGCGAAGACAATTTGGACCAACAGATTGAATGTGTGTTCGCCTCTGACCTGATGAGCGATGTGCTCACGCTGAAGGATGTCAACAACTTGTTGTTACTCACGGGATTGAGCAACCTTCAGTCTATCCGCACGTGCGAGATGTCCGACATCACCTTCCTGCTGATTGTGCGCGGTAAAGCGGTGACGGACGAGATGAAGGAGCTGGCCGAGGACAACGACATGGTGGTTCTTCGGACAGAGTATTCCATGTACAAGACCGCCGGCATTCTGTATGGCGCGGGTCTTCCTGCTGTCTATTAACCTGATTATCAACCAAATCTGACATTATGAATTTTGTTTACCATGTAGAAGGCGGCGATTTCACCAACGCGGGTTCCACATCCAGCCAGGTGAAGCGCATGCTGAAGAAGATTGGGGTGAGCCCTGAGATAGTAAAGAAGACGGTGGTCGCGCTATACGAGGCGGAGGTCAACATTGTGGCCCACGCCTACCGCGGCGACATCACCGTTGATCTGGAGGAGGACCATATTAAGATTGTGCTTGACGACGAGGGTCCCGGCATTCCCGACATCGACCGTGCCATGCAGAAGGGCTATTCCACTGCCTCGCAGAAGGTTCGCGAGATGGGTTTCGGCGCCGGCATGGGTCTCCCCAACATCAAGAACAATTCCGACACCCTCAACATCACCTCCGAGGTCGGCAAAGGCACCCGAATCGAAATGATCAATTATTTTCAGTAGAGACGTGCCGCGGCGCGTCTCTACAACGCCCATTAACCCTGTAATCTCGTAACCTTCAATAACCTATAACCCCTAACCAATAACCATTCATCATGGCCATCGATTTCCACCACGCATTAAAATTCAAATACGACCTCTGTATCGGATGCTCGCATTGCACGGGCGTGTGCCCCACGAGCGCCATCCATGTGGAGGACGGGCACCCGGTGCTCGACCCGAACCGCTGCGTTGATTGCGGCAGGTGCTACGTAGCCTGCCCGATGAACGCCATCTACATCGAGCAGGACGACTTCCAGACCGTTTACAACTACAAGTACCCGGTGCTGTTGGTGCCTTCCATTTTCCTCGCCCAGTTCGAGGAGAAAATCCGTGAGCGCACCATCCTCTCCGCGTTGCTGCACCTCGGTTTCAAATACGTCTATGAGGTGGAGAAGAGTGTGGATTTCTTCAAGGAGTACTACCGGCGTGACCTGGAAAGCAACAATGTGCCCTACGAGAAGCCTGTCATCTCCTCGTTCTGTCCGGCCATCGTGCGCCTCATCCAGGTGAAATTCCCTGTGCTGGTGGACAATATTTACCGGCTGAAGGCACCGTTCGACATGACGGCCGAGTACATCAAGAAGAGCCTCACCGAACAAGGGGTTCCTCCGGAGGACATCGGCATCTTTTACGTGACCCCGTGTGCCGCGAAAATCGCCGCCATCAAGAGTCCTGTAGGCGAGGACAAGTCGCCGGTTTCCGGTGTTATCAATATGAACTATCTGTACAGCAAGGTGTTGCGTGTTATTAAGACGGGTGAGTACAAAATGTGCGACGAGTCGGTGCGCTTCCACCGGCTGTCGAAGGCCAGTATCACCTATCCGCTCACTGGTGGCGAGACCAAGATGCTGCGTACGGGCCGCAATCTGGCTATCGATGACATCCACAACGTGTCGGAGTTTCTCGAAAAGGTGGAGGACGAGGACATCCAGGACATCGATTTCCTGGAGCTCCGCGCCTGCGACGGCAGCTGCTGCGGCGGCATCCTCACCGCAGAGAACCGCTTCCTCATGATTGAACGCCAGCGCCGCCGGATGCAGAAGTGCTCCGAGGAGGTGGACGCCGAGGACAACGACCTGCTCAACTATTTCGATTATCTGGCCGACAAACGGCATGTGGGCGAGGTTGAGCCGCGTTCGATGGACAAGATGGACGACAATGTGGCCGTCGCCATGCAGAAAATGAAACGGGCCTTCGAAATCAACCAGAACCTGCCGCAAGTCGATTGCCACCTCTGTGGCTATCCCTCCTGCAAGGCTCTCGCCGACGCGGTTGTCAGCGACAAGGCCCAGATTCAGCAGTGCATTTTTGTGCAACGCGCCATGGAGCACTACGATCTGATGACTCCCAAGGAGGCCCACGACATTTCCGCCAAGGTCTGGGGTGCGAAAAAGACCGACCCGTCGATTGCGAAAAATTTGAACCTGTAACGATGACGTATGTAGAGACGGGGCGCGCCCCGTCTCTACATCGTTCTATACAATATGTCCGATATTTTCCAGATTTTTTTCGAGGCACTAAAGGAATCTGTCTCCATCACGCTGTTGGTGCTGTTGCTGATGGCGGTGGTGGAGTCTATAAACATTTCATCTTCAGGACGTTTATTTAAGAAACTGCATGGGAAACCTGTGGCGGAGGTCGCGTTGGCGTGCCTGCTGGGCGCGATTCCGGGATGTGCCGGCGGCTTTGTCATCGTGTCGCTGTTCACCCACCGGATGCTCTCCTTCGGGGCTCTCATGGGCGGTATGGTGGCCACTTTTGGCGACGAGGCGCTTTTCATGGCGGCACAAGACCCCAAGCAAGCCCTCGTCCTGACGGGTGTTCTGTTCGTCATCGGTTTCGTTTTCGGACTTGTCCTGTTGAAATTTCCGGAGAACAGGCTCATTGATTTTGAGAACCACGATTTCGAGATCCATGCGGAACATCAACACCAACATGTTGAGAATCGGGGACATCATTGGAAGGAACGGATTCTTCACTTTCTTCGCGAGCACTTGTGGGAGCATGTGGTCAAGAAGCATGCGCTGAAACTGTTTCTTTACGCTTTCGGCACGTTGCTCGTGTTGGGAATCCTCAACCATTTCGTGGATTTGCAAGCCCTTTTGGAGCAGAATGTCTGGACGAAATGGTTGCTGTTGTTGGTTGCCGTGGCGGTGGGTTTCCTGCCGGTTTCAGGACCGCACCTCATCTTTGTGATGCTCTTCCTGCAGGGTAACATTCCCTTTGCGATATTATTGGCTAACTCCATCGCGCAAAACGGCCATGCGGGCATTCCGCTCATGGCGCAATCTAAACGTAATTTCTTGATAATGAAAGGGATGTCAATGGCATTGGGATTGTTAGTCGGTGCTGGATTTCTGGTATTGTAAGACGGCCGTGCGCAATCTGTAGACACATGCCATATCCTTGCCATGTCAATGGGTCAATGGTCAACGACAATGGTCAACGACGGCAGACAAAACCCGCCAGGAATGCCGCCGCTCCTAAAAAAGCGACCATCTCAATAGAGACGGCCGCTTTTCAATGTATGGAAAAAATAGAATGTTTCGTTAGAAGTAGAGGTCGCGCTCGCCGGCCTTGATGCGCTCGATGCGCTTCACCAGCTCGTTGCGGAACTTTTCATCGACGTTCACCATGTTGTTCTCGATGACCTTCCAGCCTTTCGCGGCCACCTCGGGCGTGGCGTAATCGACCAAGTATTCCGACAGCGTGAGGATGGCGTTGGGCGTGCAGTAACGTTTGATGAAGCCGGGCACGCTGAACTCCATGAAGTGCTCGCCGGTGCGGCCCAAACGATAGCAGGCCGTGCAGAAACTCGGGATGAAGTTGTTGTCCAACAGCTCGTCGATGATTTCGCCCAACGAGCGGTCGTCGCCGATCTTGAACTGCTCGCGGTGCAGGTTCTGGTCCTCCTGCTTGTCGCTGTTCTTCTCGGTCTCCTCGTGGTGGTACTTGTAGTCGCCGATCTGCAGGTTGGTGCCGCCGTCGATCTGCGAGATGCCATATTGGATGGCTTTGGCGCGGAACTCGGAAGTCTCACGGGCGGTGAGAATCATGCCGGTGTAGGGCACGGCGAGGCGGAAGATGGCGATGATTTTCTCGAAAGTGTCATCATCGACGAAGTACTTCTTGTCAATATCGAGACCGGAGGCGTCCTTGATGCGCGGGAAGGAAATGGTGTGCGGTCCCACGTTGAAGCAGGCCTCCAAGTGGTTGGTGTGACGGATCATGGCTAACACCTCGAAACGCCAGTCGTAGAGACCGAAGAGGATGCCGAGACCGTTGTCATCGATGCCGGCCTGCTGGGCGCGGTCCATGGAGGTGAGACGCCAGTTGAAGTCGCCCTTGATGGTGTTGGCAGGGTGATACCATGCGTAGGCTTCAGGATTATAGGTTTCCTGGAAAATTTGATAAGTGCCGATGCCAGCCTCCTTCACAATGCGGAAACCCTCCACATCCAACGGAGCGGCGTTGATGTTGACGCGGCGGATGGAACCGTTGCCCTTGTGCACGGAATAGGCTAACTTGGTGGTATGGGCGATGAACTCGGGCGAGTACTTCGGCGATTCGCCATAGACGAGGATGAGTCGTTTTTGGCCGTCCTCTTCCAACGCCTCGATGTTGCGCACGAACTCCTCGTCGGTGAGGGTGGTGCGCACCTGCTCGTGGTTCGAGGAGCGGAAACCGCAGTACTTGCAGTTGTTAACGCAGTAGTTGCCCACATACAGCGGGGCGAACAGCACGATACGGTTGCCATAGACGTTGCGCTTCAGTGTGCGGGCGCCTTCTTTGATCTCCTCCACCAGCACAGGGTCGGTGGTGTTGATGAGGACGGCGGTCTCTTCCATTGTCAAACGGTTCTTGGCCAACGACTTGGCGATAATCGCGCGCACCCGCTCGGGCGTGCTTTCGGTCTTGTTGATAAAATCCCAGATCTCTTCCGGGTCGATAAAGGGCTTCCCGATCTCATCGGGGATGCGGCATTTTTCGGGGGTGAATTGCATATTTTAAGGGTTATTGGTGATCGGTTATTGGTTATTGAAGTGTGGAGACGCAAAATTTTGCGTCTCTACAACGTCTTCGTCACTACTGCTTTCGATGTAACATTCTCTATCCTGCCGAGTTGGCCCGACAGGGAATTGATCTCGTCCACATCGCCTTCGACGATGAGGGAGATGACGGCCACGGGGCGGTCGTGGAAGGGGAGGCCCTGGCGCGCGAGCACAATGCCCGAATGCGCGGAGATGACCTCGTTCACGGAGGCCGCCGACGCTCTGTCCGACAATAATACCGTAATGGTGCCGATTCGCTTTTCCATCAGAACTTCTTTAGGATCAGGTTATTACACTAAAAGATGTCACGCGGGTATTGTGTACCCGAATGAGCGCGCAAAAATATCATTTTTTTTGTATCTTTGCACCTCCAAAAATTTAACTGTTATTTGTTAAGAGAGGCATGCAAAAGGCAATAAGAGAATGTGTTACGTTGTTTATGATGGGCTTGTGCTTGTCTCTTTCCGCGCAAAAATCGGTGACAGCTTACCAAGAATTTTACTCCCAGGCGGAAATTTTGGCCAACAGCGGCATTTACGATGTCGCCAAGCAGTATTATTTTGACGCGCTGCATGCCGTGCCTTCGGGACGCAACGACCGCGTGGTGAAGGACAAAATCCGGCAGAAAATCCTGAAGATGGAATCCTACCAACGGTTTTATCACCTTTGGGGTCAGGCACAGCAGTTGGAGCAGATGCAGGATTTCGAGAGTGCCCAGAAATACTATGCCGATGCGCTGGAATATGCTAATTATGAGTCTCTTGACATCCCGAATACCGACTCCCTGAAATCCCGTCTCCAGATGGTGCAGCAGACCGCCGACCTTTGCAAATCGCTCTGCCAGATAGAGCTGCTCAATATGGAGGGTGAGTATGGGAGAGCCCGTGAGATGTACCACAATTGGGTCGAGCAGGCTGAAAGTTACGGCTACAAGTGGAAAAAGTACCAGTTTCCTAACGATTTTGTCCAGAAGGTGGATTCCATCACTGACTTTTTGGATGCCGAACGGAACACTTCCTTGGTTTACCGGTCGGTTTTCCCGGAAGAGTACGTCGTGATGGACGATTATTTGTTCCAACTGCTCAACACCACCGCCTGCCAGAACCCGCAACCCATCGAGTCGGACATCACGTTTGTGGTCTCGTTGGACACAAACGGTGTGGTACAAATGTATGTCAATGGCAATCAGACGGATAACGCATTCCATACGGCCTTGCTGCAGGACGTGAACCTGCGGATGTCGCAGCCCTACCGCTACGGATTTTCCATCCCGGTAAAAGAGGAGCTCCGCTACCACATCTCCTCCAACCGGACGTCGGTCTGGGTGCAGAAGACCAATAAAGGGTACGTGGTGAAGGACCAGGCACTGGACAAGCTGTACGCCAAGGAGTTCCGTTCCGAACTCGCCTCCGCGCCTGCCGGAAAATATTTCTTCGAGATTCACCAGAACGTGATCGATAACCACGCGCTTTCGACCGTCCGCCTGACGAAGGCCAAGGGCGGCAAGGCGAAGAAGTGGTTGAAGGCACGGTAGAGACGTGCCATGACGCGTCTCTACAACCACCGCGCACCCATGTTTTTTCCTTGTTTATTTTTTCTAGTGATATTTTTGTAACCTTTTCGTTTTTTTGCGTCATAATATTAAGGAAACGTATTTTAGATTTATAGCCTTATGAAGAAATTAATGTTATTCGTTTTTAGTGCTGTATTGTGTGTCGCGTTGACTTCCTGCGAAAAAGAGAACGACGGGAAGTATAATCCCAAAAAGAAAATCCAGAAGGTTTATAATGATTTTGCTGGGGAAAAAGTGTTGGACCAGATCTGGAACTGGGATGGGAAATTGTTGTCCCGAATTGATTATTATCACAATGGGGAAGTTTTACACACAATAAACTACACGTATGACAGTAAAAACCATATTACCATGATCTCAGCGGAGGGTGAACATCTCGATTTTATTTACGAAAAAGGCCATATTAAGGAACTTCATCATTTCTTTCTTGATGAATTAGTGGCTGAATACACCTTCTTATATAACAACAACAAACTATCCAGAATCGAATGGAAGAAGTATAATGTTAAAAGTTTCGAAAATAAACTTTGGCCGTTGGCGGGATTGATTCCCCAAGGTTATGAAACGCTGGAAAAGGAGATTCAAAAAATGTTCACTCAATCCAAAGGCGAAAATAAGGTTATCATTGAGCTGACTTGGGAAGGTAAAAATGTCAGCCAGATTAGTTTCTATACAGAAAGCGAACCAGAAAGAACCACAGATATTTCTTTTACATACGATAATAAGATTAACCCATTGAAAGGATGGTCTCATACTTGGCTTGAGGATGTGTTAGGATTATCGTATGACGATTATAACACCTATCCCAGCTATGGAAACGTGTTAACTGCCGATTATTCCTACAAACAAGATGGTGTTGAATATAGCCATGTCACAATGAACTACGTTTACGAATATGATGGGAAGTATCCTGTGAAAGTGACTGCTACCCCCCACGAAGGTGAACCGTATTTCATCCGCTATTACGAATACTAGTCGTTGGAGCGAACCGCAGGAATGCGGTTCGCTCCTAACCTAAAAATTTGTACATTTGCGCCCTTATTTTGAAGAACGAAGAACATGTCGATAATTGTCAACAACGTCACCAAGGTTTTCGGGCAGCAGTATGCCCTCGATAAGGTTAGTTTTGAAGCGAAAAAAGGCGAAATCGTCGGGTTTTTAGGACCGAACGGCGCCGGCAAGACCACCATGATGAAGATCATCACCGGGCTGATCCCGCCCACGGAGGGCGAGGTTTCGGTCTGCGGCCTCGATATCTGGAAGGATTCCCAGAAACTGCATCAGATTGTCGGGTACCTCTCGGAGGCCAACCCGCTCTACTACGACATGTATGTGCGTGAGTTTCTGGAGTTTGTGGCCGGCGTTTTCAAGCTGAAAGATAAGAAGAAATACGTAGATGAGGTCGTGGAACGTACGGGCCTCACTCCCGAGCAGCACAAAAAAATAGGGGCCCTGTCACGCGGCTACAAGCAGCGTGTGGGTATCGCGCAAGCCCTGATTCATAACCCCGAAGTGCTGATTCTCGATGAGCCCACCACCGGTCTTGACCCGAACCAACTCATTGAGATCCGCGAACTTATCCGCACCTACGGCAAGAACCGCACCGTGCTGCTCTCCACCCACATCATGCAGGAGGTGCAGGCCATGTGCGACCACGTGGTCATCATCAACAAGGGCAAGCTGGTGGCCGACACCCTGACCAAGGACCTCCATCAGCTGGCCGAAAAGGTGGGCCTCAAAACTGCCGCCGACCTCGACGCCCTCGGCATGGAACAACTCTTCCACCGACTCACGATGAATGAACGATAACTCTTTCCAAGAGGGCTGCAAGCCCGACACGTGTCAACCCAGGGTGAACGAAGTGAGCCCTGGGATAAAAAGAGTGAAGCGAAGCGGAGCCCTGGGTCGAATAACGACAAATGATGATATTACGATGAATCAACGAATCACGAAACCATATATCCGAAAAAACGGACAATTAGCGGAAGTGCCGTTTGAGGAGGCATTCCAATATATTGGCCAAAAGTTACAAAAGCCGGAAACCAATGGCACATTGGTGATGACCTCCGGCAGCTACTCCAACGAGACCCTCTATCTGCTGCAACGATTGGCGCGTACCGTGTTGAACACCAATGCATTGGGGTCGTTCGACTATTACCGGCGCGATACCGATTTCTTTGCCGACAAGAACGACATCCTGCCGTTTGCGGAGATGTTTTTGTCGGACAAATTCTATTGCATGTTCCCGAAAATTGGTGCGACATGTGATGACGCGTTTGTAGAGACGCGGCGCGCCGCGTCTCTACATCCCCTGGAAACGTCCGTGGAGACGCACGACCGTGCGTCTCTACAGGTTCCGGAAACGTTAAAGGCGGTTATTGAGATTCTCAATCGTTGTCCGGAAACCCCGAAATATTGGTTCAACACCCCCGATACCCTGAACATTACCGATTATTACGCCTTCTTCCGTAGTGTCAACTTCTACCTGATTCATCATCATTTGGAGAAGGGTATCTACGTGGAGGTGTTGGGGAAGAATTACGGGGCCTACAAAGAGGTGTTATTGGCGGATGATTACGACGCGCTTTTGCAGAAGAATAATCTGCAAAACGCTGACATACAAACATTTGTTGATGATTTGGTGAAGATTCCCGCTCCGGCAATCTTGGTTTGGGAGCGGTGGCTGACGGCCGAGGCCTACCACGAGTTGGAAAATCTCTGCATGTTGCTTGATGTGCAGTCGAAACCGGCCGCCGGATTCCTCACCATCAAGGGCGAGTTGAATAGTCAAGGTTTGTTCGACATGGGGATATTCTCGCATATTGCGCCGGGTGGGCACGCATTGGACGATACCATGCGGCAGAAGATGGAGGCCGTTTTGGGCATGCCCGTATGCGCTGCGCCCGTGAATCTGTTCTCATCCCTCGACTGTACCGCCTTCCGCAACGTATTGCTTTGGAATGCCCTGAGTGCAGAAATTCCGCAAGACATTGCCAACCAGGTGGATAAGGCGGAGTTTTCGGTGCTGCAAACCGCTTACCTTCCCGATAATGCAAACCACTACGACGTAATCCTCCCCGCCAACCTCCCTGAAGAGATTTCCGGCACCTACACGGACACGGCCAAAGTTCCGCACCAGTATGTCGCAGAGGATGGCAATTTGTTGGAATATAACAACTTGCAACAGCTAGCAAAACTGGCCGCCGCCTTCGGTTGCGACTCTTTCCCGCAAACGTCCGATGAGGTCTTCTTGGAATATATCTCCTTTATGGAGGCCGGCTGCCATAGTGCGGAACGGCATTTCTTCAAATAACTCCGTAACCCAAAAAATACTATCTTTGCCGTTTGTTTCCCAAAGTGGAACAATACACTTATTTTGTTAATTTACAAACGATTATAAAGATTATGGCTACAGAAATCAACACCAAATACGACCCGATTGCGGTGGAGGACAAATGGTATAAGTTCTGGATGGACAACCATTTCTTCCATTCCGAGCCCGACGAGAGACGAGCATACTCCATCGTAATCCCGCCGCCGAATGTGACTGGCGTGCTGCACATGGGCCACATGCTCAACAACACGTTGCAGGATGTGATGATCCGTCGCGCCCGCATGAAGGGCTTCAACGCCGTCTGGGTGCCTGGCACCGACCACGCTTCCATCGCTACGGAGGCCAAGGTGGTGGCCTACCTCAAAGAGCAAGGCATTGACAAAAAGGATCTTACGCGTGAGAAATTTCTGAAGCATGCTTGGGAGTGGAAGGAGAAATACGGTGGTATTATCCTCAAACAACTCCGCAAATTGGGTGCTTCCTGCGACTGGGACCGTACCAAATTCACGATGGATCCTGAGATGTCGGAGGCTGTCATTGACGTGTTCGTGGATCTTTACAACAAGGGCAAGATCTACCGCGGCGTACGCATGGTCAACTGGGACCCGAAGGCGCTGACCGCCGTTTCCGACGAGGAGGTTATCTACAAGGAGCTGCAATCGAAGCTCTACTATGTCCGCTATCAGATTGAAGGTGAGGAGAATGAGTACATCACCATCGCCACCACCCGTCCCGAGACCATCCTCGGCGATACGGCCATCTGTATGCATCCCGAGGACGAGCGGTATGCCAAGTACAAAGGCAAACGCGCCATCGTCCCGCTCGTAAACCGTTCTATCCCATTGATTTACGACGAATATGTGGAGCGTGAGTTCGGTACCGGCGCGTTGAAAATCACCCCGGCACACGACATCAACGACTATAACCTCGGTATCAAGCACCATCTGGATACCATCAACATTTTCAACGACAACGGTACGCTGGCCGAAGCTGCACAGTTCCTCGTCGGTATGGACCGTTTCGAGGCGCGCAAGGCTATCATCCCGCTGTTGGAAGAGGCAGGCAGTCTCGTGAAAATTGAGGATTATACCAACAAAGTCGGTTTTTCGGAACGTACGAATGAGGTTATCGAGCCGAAACTCTCCCTGCAGTGGTTCTGCAAGATGGGCGAGCTGGCAAAACCCGCCCTCGACGCGGTCATGAACGGCGATATCCAATTCCATCCCGAAAAGTTCAAGAACACCTATGCCCACTGGATGGAGAACATCAAGGACTGGTGCATCAGCCGCCAACTCTGGTGGGGACACCGTATCCCGGCCTGGTATCTGCCGAACCATGAGTTTGTGGTAGCGCACAATGCCGATGAGGCCCTGAATATCGCCCGTCAGAAGTTCCCCGAACTGAACCTGACCGCCGCCGATCTGAAGCAAGACGAGGACGTGATGGACACCTGGTTCTCCTCCTGGCTGTGGCCGATTTCCGTGTTCGATGGCATCCGTCATCCCGACAACCCGGAAATCAACTACTACTACCCGACGGCCGTGCTGATCACCGCTCCCGACATTATCTTCTTCTGGGTGGCACGTATGATCATGGCCGGTTTGGAGTGGCGCGGACAAATCCCGTTCAAGGATGTCTATTTCACGGGTACCGTGCGTGACAAGTTGCACCGCAAGATGTCGAAGCAGCTTGGCAACTCGCCCGATCCCATCATGCTGATGGAGAAATACGGTGCCGACGGCGTACGTTTCGGTATGCTGCTCAGCTCCCCTGCCGGCAACGACCTGCTGTTTGACGAGTCGCTGTGCGAACAAGGCCGCAACTTCAGCAACAAGCTTTGGAATGCTTTCCGTCTGGTGAGAGGCTGGGATGTCGATGACAACCTGCCGCAGCCGCTGCACACGGCCACGGCCATCCAATGGATGCACGAGCGCCTCACCGAGGTGTTCCACGGCATGCAATGGCACGTCCAGCGCTATCGTATCTCCGAGGCCCTGATGATCATCTACAAGCTCATTTGGGACGACTTCTGCTCCTGCTTCCTCGAAGTGGTGAAGCCCGGCTTCCAGCAGCCCATCGACGGCAAAACCTACCGCGACATCATTGACATCTTCGAAATGCTGATGCAGTTCCTGCACCCGTTTATGCCGTTCATCACCGAAGAATTGTGGCAGACGATGCGTCAAAGAGGGGAAAAGGAGTCCATTATGATGACTTCCATGCCGGTGTTGGATAGCGAGATGGACCAGAAGGTGTTGGACGATTTCGCCGCCGCCCGCAAGGTCATCGAGCAGGTGCGCCGCATCCGTACCGAGAAGAATATCGCCCAAAAGCATGCGTTGAAGCTGAGAGTCTATGCCAAGCCCGATACCGCCAATCCCGCCACCGACGCCGTCATTGCCAAGCTTTGCAACCTGGACAGTGTTGATTATGTGGCCGGCGAAGAGGTCGATGGCGCGACCTTCATAGAGAACAACATCCAATATTCCGTCCCTTTGTCAGGTTTGGTGGACGCTTCCGAGGAAATCAAGAAGTTGGAGGCCGACCTGAAATACGCGGAAGGTTTCCTGCAGGGGGTAATGAAGAAGCTGTCGAACGCCAGTTTCGTGAACAACGCCCCGCAGAAGGTGGTCGATATGGAGCGCAAGAAACAGGCCGATGCGGAGGAGAAAATCCGCATTATCAAGGAGCAATTGGCCAAACTGAAATAATATGAAAGCGGTATTACGCTATTTTATCCTATTGGCAGCCTTACTGATCCCCATCACCTTCTCCAGTCTGAAAGACCGGTTCCCGATCGTGTTGGGCATCACCCTCGGTGTCACGCTCGCCTATTGGGGGATGTATTTCTGGATGAAAAAGAAGGGGAAAAACATGTAGAGACGTGCCATGGCGCGTCCCTACAGATGGCACATCATAGAGGCATCTGCGTCCCCGCAGATGCACCGGTAGAGACGCGGCGCGCCGCGTCTCTACAGACGGCGTGGAGAAGAAACCTCTGCGTGCGACATAACGATCAACACCGCCGACAGCAATCACTCCTTCACACACCGCACCGAGTGCCCGTAGCACTTGTATTCTATATAGCTGTATCCGTCGTTCTTGAAATCGTAGAGAATACAGCACCATGCTTCATTGCGGCTGAAATTGTCGGAGCACCAGAAAAAGCTTTGCTGACCGTAGTACTGATGTTTGTTCTCGGTGTAGGCACCGGCAGGAACGGCGTCGAAGCCCGACTTCTCGCGCAGGATGGAGTAATAAGGGTCCCACATCTGCGAAGGCGACTTCATCTTTTCGCCGGCCTCCTTATGCCCACCCAACGTGCTGAAGAGTTGGTCCCAGTCCCCGTTGTTGGGAATCCGCCAACCTTCGGGACAAATGCCGCGTACCGATGCCGCCAACGGCTTGCTACTGTTCTGATGGGCGGAAAGATCCATAGCCGCCGCCCAGTTGTAGAGGATACCGTGCCGGGGATCCAACGGCGTGGCGTAATAGGCAGCATATTCGGGCTGCGAGGCGGAAAAATGGGGATTGCTGTACCATCTGTGACCCGTCGGGGAGGTCGTGCAACGCATATTCTCAGCCATCCAGCACTGCGACCCGATCTGTACCGTGCGATAGACGTTCCCCTCGTGATCCTTCACAATCGGCGCCGACGGACAAAAAGAATACGTACCGGTCTCCTGCTGCGCCAAAAGATTTGCCGGCAACAGCAGAACCAACCACAAGACCGCATTTACAAAATGTAAGATTCTCATAACAATAAAAAAAGGAATATGTT
>Ga0310696_10002229_pt1 | contig 26141 bp, 24 predicted proteins | sample AusTroGonzalo_MG_4_FD_203885 | JGI IMG/M metagenome (GOLD analysis project Ga0310696, IMG submission 203885) | Bovine rumen microbial communities from tropical cattle in Woodstock, Queensland, Australia - Gonzalo_02 (v2) (version 2) | ecosystem: Host-associated > Mammals > Digestive system >...
TCCACTACAGCAGCCTTCTTTTTGAAAGCATCCTGTATCACATCAAATCTAAGTTCACTCATAATTGTATTGTTTTAAGTATTTGTTCTTGTTTGTTATTAAAGACGAAAGGCCAGTCCAAGCGGGCCAGCCTTTATTTTTATAGAATAGATAAGTGTTACCGATTGGCTTATTCCCCGGCTGGAGAAAGAATAGCCAAACAGCCACAGACATTACGCTTAGGATTGAAACCAACCTCCAGAGCATATCTGAAACCATATTCTATCAACACTTTCATACCCTTGCTTGTCTTTATGTTTCAAAAACGATGCAAAAGTAGCAATTATTGTTGCAATTTGAAAACGATTTCTCATATTATTTCTCAAAATGACATTAAAAAAATGTTTAAAGCAGCAAACCGATATTCAAATTGCTTATTTGTAAGCGTTTTCATGAACGTCCTTGACTGCACGGCCGCTGGGATCGTTCAGTTTGCTGAAACTCTTGTCCCATGCCAGAGCCTCGGCAGTTGAGCAGGCTACGCTTGGAACACTGGGTACGCAGCGCGCTGCAGACTCACTGGGGAAATGCTCCTCAAATATTGAACGGTAGTAATACTCCTCCTTGTTCATAGGTGTGTTGATGGGGAAACGCTCTGCTGCGTGAGCCATCTGCTCATCGGATACTGCAGCTGCTGTGATCTCCTTGAGAGTATCAATCCAGCTGTATCCCACTCCGTCGCTGAACTGCTCTTTCTGTCGCCATGCAACGCTCTCAGGCAGCATATCGGCAAAAGCCTCACGTACCACACGCTTCTCTATCTCATGTCCCGGGCACATCTTGGCTGCAGGGTTCAGGCGCATTGCAACATCCAGGAACTCCTTGTCAAGGAAAGGTACGCGGCCCTCAACGCCCCATGCTGCAAGTGACTTGTTGGCACGCAGGCAGTCATAGAGGTGCAGTTTGGAGAGCTTTCTCACGGTCTCCTCATGGAATGCCTTGGCATCGGGAGCCTTGTGGAAATAGAGATAGCCGCCAAATACCTCATCGGCACCCTCGCCGCTCAGTACCATCTTGATACCCATGCTGCGTATCACGCGGGCAAGCAGGTACATAGGTGTGCTGGCACGTACTGTGGTCACATCATATGTCTCAATGAAATAGATCACGTCACGTATGGCATCCAGACCCTCCTGGATTGTATAGTTGATTTCATGGTGTACTGTACCTATATGCTCTGCCACCTCACGGGCCTTAGCCAGGTCAGGTGCACCCTTAAGACCTACTGCAAATGAGTGCAGACGCGGCCACCAGGCCTCCTGCTGGTCATCGGTCTCAACACGGCGGGCAGCGTTTTTCTTGGCAATGGCCGATATGACCGAGCTGTCAAGACCGCCTGACAGCAGTACTCCGTAAGGCACGTCACTCATAAGCTGACGCTTTACGGCAGCCTCAAGGGCGTCATGAAGTTCTGATATACTGGCCTCGTTGTCTTTCACAGCGTCATACTTGAACCAGTCACGGGTCCACCAGCGCTCCACCATTCCGGTGCGGCTGCTCAGGAAATGACCCGGAAGGAACGGCTCGTACTCTGTGCAGATACCCTCAAGAGCCTTGAGCTCACTTGCTACATAGACACGTCCCTGAGCGTCATGACCTATATAAAGAGGAATAACGCCTATCGGGTCACGTGCAATCAGGTACTCGTCACGCTCTGCATCATAAAGAGCAAAAGCAAAGATACCGTTCAGTTTCTCAAGCATGCGGATAAAGTCCTCCTGGCTGCCACCTGCGTTGATTGCATCACGGTACAGAGCCAGAATAACCTCGCAGTCACTTCCGGTGCGGAATGTATATCTGCCTTCATACTCACGGCGTATTGCCTGATGGTTGTAAATCTCACCGTTTACGGCCAGAACCTGAAGGTTGTCCATGCTGAACAACGGCTGGCCGCCTGACTGAGGGTCCACGATACTGAGTCTCTCATGAGCCAGTATGGCCGATCCGCCGCACCATATACCGTTCCAATCCGGTCCGCGGTGACGTATTCTCCTACTCATCTCCAATACCTGCTGTCTGAACTGCTCAGACTGTTTCTTGATCTTGAATACAGCAACTATTCCACACATAGTTTTTATTTTTATTTGTTTCGTTATTTCATTCAGGTTTAAACAAAAAAAAGACTGATCAGATTGACCAGTCTTTTATGTTGTTCTTTATTGTATCTACGATGATTAGCTTTCCCGCTGGTCAAAAGGAGTAACCATCAAAACCTGATTATTATTCAGATTCTGATTATTATTCTGATTATTATTGGTTACAAAGACCAGACCTTTAGTCATATCTCTCGTTTTTGCTTTTAACGCTGCGAAATTACGCACTTGTTTTCTATCTACCAAAGGATAGAGCAAGAAATTTACACTTTATCGCCAAAAATTTTTCAGTATTGACAATTTGCCACCTTTATATATATAATGGTATCATTTTGTCAAGCTACCCTACCCTTATTCAATATACAGTCAGTTATTTTAAAGCAGGCCCCACTTTCCTACAAAAACAAGTACCGTGTAGCCCAGCACCAGACCTATGACACCCATGATTATGCCCACCTTTACCATATCCTTCTGCTCAATGAAACCGGTTGAATGAGCCAGCGCATTGGGAGGTGTAGATATGGGCAGTATCATTGAGAGTGATGAACCCAGGGCAACACCGGCCAGCAGTGTAGTCACACCGCCAAAAGGCTCCAGGTTCTTTGCTGCCGACATTCCGGCAAGAGCCAGTATGGGAATGAGCAGGTTGGCAGTAGCAGTATGTGAGATGAAGTTGGCCAGAGCATAGCATATAAGGCCGGAACCTATTATCATCACTACAGGAGGCCACTCGTTGAACGGTATTGATTCAACCAGATGCTTGGCCAGGCCGGAATCCTGCAGGGCAAGTCCCAGGGCAAAACCACCGGCTACCATCCACAGTATGCACCAGTTTATCTCGGCCAGGTCATATTTGGTAATGATACGTGTCACGCAGAATACGCCCACCGGCAGCATGGCAACCACGTTGGCATCAACATGAGTCCACTTGTCACTCATCCAGAGCAGTACGGTAAGCGCAAAGGTAATATATACGGTTATCTCCTGCCAGGGTTTGAGCACACGCTCAGGGTTCTCCTCAATCTTGAGCTCAATCTGTTTCTGTGTGAAGGGGAAAAGCAAGCGTATCACCAGCCATGAGATAACCAGCAGCACAAGTGTGAGCGGCAGCATTATCATCATCCAGTCACCGAATCCAATGTTCATGTCCATGCCGTTGGGATCATTCAGGAACTTCATGGCAATGGCATTGGGGGGTGTTCCTATAGGCGTGGCTATACCGCCCAGGTTGGCTCCCACGGGTATGGCCAGGGCCAGGGCCAGACGTCCCTTACCGTTGGCAGGCAATGACTTGATTACCGGAGTAAGGAATGTGAGCATCATGGCTGCCGTAGCGGTATTGGAGAGGAACATGGAGAATATTCCCGTTACCAGGATGAATCCCAGCAGCACATTCTCAGATTTTGTACCGAAAGGCTTGAGAAGCGCCTTGGCCAGTTTTATGTCCAATCCGGCTTTTGTAGCGGCAAACGCCAGCATGAATCCTCCGATAAAGAGCATTATCACCGGATCGGCAAAACATGCCATTATCTTCTTGCTTGACATAAGCGTGCCAAACAGCGGATTCTCCGTTGCATGCAGCCTGAACAGGCTCAGGCTGTTGTCACTTGCCGTGAAGAGCAGTATTACTATAATTGCTACCGATGTAGCCCATGAGGGTATTCCTTCAGTGATCCACATGAGAGTGGCAAAACAGAACACCGCAATGACACGCTGCTCAATAACGGTAAGGTTCTCTATACCGAATACACTTGACGGGAGATTCCACACCACAAGTCCTACAACTATTCCCAATAAGACTTTGAGCGCACGCAAAGGAATTGGCATGAAAGTTTTTTTCTGTGCCTTCTTCTTATCTTTCTCTTTAACGAGCTCTGAGCCTAAAAATGTCTTCTGCATATGCTGTAATAAGATTATTTGGGGCGAAGATAAGCAGAAAGACTATTTCTTTTTATCGCTACAAATGGTTTGTTTCTATAAAATTAATAGATAGAATCGATAAATCAAGACTATTCTCTTACTTTCTAATCAATTAGCCTCTTCAAGGCAAAGCATTTTTTGAAAAAACACTATATTTGCATAAGCCTAACTTGACCGATAATGATATGATTATACCTGAGCAGATACTTGCAAAAGCAGAAAGACTCAATGCCGAGAATATCTCATTTGTCCAGAAAAAAGATGGATATGACGTTTTCCAGCTCCTTTTCAAGCAGCCGCACGTACGCCTTAACGGTAATGAGATATCACTCAGTACCGGTATGCCTGTTATTCTGTTATATAAGGATGGTTCAGTAGCTACAGCCGATACATCCCGTCATGCCTACTGGCTTGAATAAAGACGGGACCTGAAAAACCCGGAAGGCTGCAGTACCTTATTCAGAGTTTCATCTCCTTTCTTCGGGATTCATAGTATTCATGACGGGCAGGATTCTCCGGGAACCAGCCTCTGAGCACTCTCTTTTCCTGTTGGAACATCTCACCTATTCCCCATAGGCACGAGAACGCAAAACCTCCAATTATGGTTGATACGGTCTGGTTCTTTACTACCAATGAGAGGGCGCAGCATGCCAAGCCAACCACCAGCCATACCCACCAGCTCTTCTTTCCCCAGTAATACTCCATCTTTATGACGGCAGGGTGACACATACCGATGCACAGAAACACCGCAGCGCCTACTATGATACCACTCCAATTCATGCCGCGAAATTACAAAAAATGCCGGCTCCGGCATCACAAACATTAGGTATACGCAATCAACAAGTTCAGGCAAACAGTTCACATAAGGCAAATATCGTCAAGATTGACAGCAAATTACGTTATTGTTAAGATTATGTTACAATCATACGCAACTATTTCGAGAGCGGGAGATTTGCACTATATTTGCCATTGAAACAAATAGTAAAAGATGTTAGTTGTATTGAAACTATTGGGCTCTATCGCCCTGCTCATTTACGGTATGAAGGTCATGAGCGAGGCGTTGCAGAAGATGGCAGGCCCGCAACTGCGTCACCTGTTGGGCGCAATGACCACGAACCGTTTCTCTGGTGTAGCAACAGGAGCTCTTGTAACAGTCGCCGTACAATCATCGGCAGCAACCACCGTAATGACGGTGTCATTCGTAAACGCCGCACTTCTAACCCTCAGCCAGGCCATATCGGTCATAATGGGTGCCAATATAGGTACCACGCTGAGCGCCTGGATCATGTCGGCCGGATTCTCATTCAACATTGCAAACCTGGTTTGGCCTGCCTTCCTGATAGGCATCATCCTTATTCAAATAGGTAAACACAGATATATAGGTGATTTCCTGTTCGGAATCAGTTTCCTGCTCTTTGCGCTGGGTATGCTTAACCAGACAGGCCGTGAGATGGACCTGGCCAGCAATCAGGCAGTAGTTGATTTCTTTGCATCTTTTGACTCAGGCAGCTACTGGACCATACTGCTGTTCCTGGTAATAGGTGCCATACTAACCTGTATAGCCCAGTCATCGGCCGCGCTGATGGCTATCACCATGGTGCTCTGCTCCACAGGCGCCATATCGATATTCCAAGGTATTGCACTGGTTATGGGTGAGAATATAGGAACCACGCTTACCGCTAACCTGGCAGCCCTGTCGGCCAACACACAGGCCCGCCGCGCAGCCATGGCTCACCTGCTGTTCAACGTGTTCGGTGTTATCTGGGTGCTCATAATCTTCTTCCCGTTCGTACGTATGGTATGCCGCTTTGTAGGCATTGACGTCACCGCCGACAGTGTTGACCCGGCAAGACTCACCTTTGCCCTGGCCACCTTCCATACCGCATTCAACGTTATAAACACATCACTGCTGATTGGTTTCATACCTCAGCTGGAGAAGCTGGTATGCAATATCATCAAGCCCGGCAAGACCGAGGATGAGGATGAGTTCCGCCTGCAGTTCATCCGCGGCGGTATCATGAAGACCCCGGAAATATCGGTACTCCAGGCCCAAAAGGAGATTGTCATCTTTGGAGAGAAGATGCAGCATATGTTCCACATGGTTAAGGATCTCTACTCCACTGCCGATGAACAGGAGTTCAAGAAACTGTTTGAGCGCATAGAGAAGACCGAGGATGTGAGCGACCGCATGGAACAGGAGATTGGCAAGTATCTGGGCGATGTAGGCGATGCACACCTGTCAGATGACACCAAAGAGAAGATACGCGCCATGCTGCGCCAGATAGGCGAGCTGGAATCCATAGGTGACAGCTGCTTTGCACTGGCCCGCATAATGCGCCGCAAGCAGGAGAACAAGATCATATTCAATGATGAGCAGCAAGCCGGTGTTGACCAGATGTTCTCTCTCATTGACCAGGCCCTGACACGTATGAACGAGCTTCTGGCCGGACGCCGTGAGGATTATGACATCACCGCATCAGAGGAGATTGAGAACAGCATCAACGGATGCCGCAACCGCCTTAAGCAGTGGAACATAAACAACCTGGACCAGCATGTATACAGCTATGACAGCGGCACCGTATTCTCAGACCTTATAAGTGAGTTTGAAAAGAACGGAGACTACATAATCAACGTTGTTGAGTCACGTCTGCGTGCTACCCGTAACGGCATCCGTTTCAAAGGCATCCAGATTGACACTGACAGCAAGACCGTAACCGTAGACGGACAGCCGGTATCATTCACCAAGACTGAGTATGAGCTGCTCAAGCTGTTCCTCATGAACCGCGGAATGGTCTTTTCACGTGAGGAGCTGCTCCAGTCTATCTGGCCCGATGATGTGATTGTCAACGCACGCACCGTCGATGTAAACATAACCCGTATCCGCAAGAAGATAGAGCCCTACGCCGATTATCTTACCACACGTGCCGGATTCGGCTACTCATTCCAGGAATGAGATGTAGAATCCTATTATGAACCTGTAACGAATTAGCCATATGGAATACCTTCCTAAAGATCCCGGAATGTTGGTATCGGCAGTTAACATGCTACTCAGGGATGATGAGTTTGACACCCTGGATTCACTCTGCTGCTACTATGACAAGGAGCCCGAAGAGCTAAAGGATTATCTGCGGGAGAACGGATTCGTATATGATGAAAACCAGAAACAGTTCCGCCCTATAGGTTACAACAACCAATAAATAAGCCTATTAGAACCAACAGCCGGGAACCATAGGTTCCTGACAGCCCACATACGCACCTCTGCAAGACAGTTGTTTTGCAGAGGTGTCTGTTTTCACCAATAGTGAGTATTGTACCCACGGTCATTATTCAGGACTTTTGCACCGTTTTTAAGTAAATAAAGATGAAAAGAGTCCTTACCACACTGACAATACTAACGGCCATATCAGCTGCCGCACAGGAAAACACGCCACAGTCGCGTCTTACCTTAGGAGGATACGGTGAGGTTGCTATGAGCCGCAACTTTTACAGCGACAATGTTTACCGATACTCAAATCCATCCAAATACAAGGACGATACCAGTCACGGACGGTTTGACATACCTCATGCCGTACTCTATATGGGGTATGATTTCGGACACGGATGGAGCATGCAGACAGAAATTGAGTTTGAGCATACCGGCACCGGAAGTGCTGTAGAGAAAGAATTCACCGAGGCCGGCGAATGGGAACAGGAGATAGAGAAAGGCGGAGAGGTGGCTCTTGAGCAGTTCTGGTTACAGAAAAGCTTCAAGCCCTGGCTCAACCTGCGCATAGGTCATTTTGTAGTACCTGTAGGCGCTCTCAACAACGCCCATGAACCACTCAACTTCTTTACAGTCTACCGCCCTGAGGGTGAGTTCACTATCCTACCCTCAACCTGGCATGACACCGGCATCGGACTGTGGGGCGACGCCGGCAACTGGAGTTATGAGTTCCAGATCATAGCCGGACTGGACGCTTTCATGTTCAACCGCGACAATTTCATCAAGTACGGTTCAGCATCGCCTTATGAGTTCAAGGTAGCCAACAACTACGGTTTTGCCGCAAGGATTGACAACCGCTCCATAAGGAACCTGAGACTGAGCGTGAGCGGTTACTACGGCAACAGCATGCACAACTCATTCCCCAATGACCTTAAGGACACCCGATACAAGGATATCAAGGGCCGCACATGGATAGGCAGCTTTGATTTCAGTTATAAAGGACGTAACCTTATCATACGCGGCAACGCCGATTACGGCCATGTGGATGACGCAGTGACCATAAGCACCATAAAGCGTAACATGACTTCAAACAATGCGCCCTATAAGAAGACTCCGGTAGGCCAGTCGGCCGTAACATACGGCGCTGAGGCCGGATATGACATTCTTGGCCTTTGGGGCAGCATCCAGGACAAGCTCTACCTGTTTGGACGATATGAGTACTATGACCCGTACAACCCCGCAAGTGACCAGCAGGACTACACATTTACCGATGTACACCGCATAGCAGCAGGCATAAACTGGCTGCCCATACCTGAGATAGCAGTAAAGGCCGAGTTCTCAGAGCGTTTCCGCAATGAGCGTTATAACAACGAGCCATCAGTATCGATAGGCATCGCATACATGGGATTTTTCAAATAAAAAAGCAATATGAAAAACAAGTTCATTTTAGGATTGGCAGCAGCATCAATGATGTTCACTGCCTGTGACAACGAAAAGAGTGACAGTGACTCACTCTCATTGGAGAATGATATCAAGGCTGCTGTTGAGCAGTATGTTCCGGGAGTCATCTACTCAACATACAATGACCTGGCCAAGGAGTCAGATGAGTTGTATGAACTTCTGGCCGATGCAGCCGGCAAGGGAGTAGACAACCTTACCCAAGGTGAGATTGACGCCATATGCTCCAAGTTCCTTCAGGCCCGCCAGTCATGGGAGGAGTCAGAGGCTTTCCTGTTTGGCGCAGCAACAGACTTTGGCATTGACCCACACATTGACACATGGCCACTTGACGTTGAGGCTCTGGCCACAGCTCTGAGCAATGCAGAGCAGGTATCCAACCTTGAGGGTGAAGACGGTATTGCATATGCATCGGCCAAGTTGGGTGCAGAGCTGCTTGGATTCCACGGCATTGAGTTCATCCTGTTCCGCAACGGTCAGAACCGTACCGTTCAGGCTCTCCAGGCCAATGAAGACAATGAGGCATTCAGCGGCAAGACAGTTACCGGTGCCCAGGAACTCATCTATGCCGCAGCAGTGGCCGGTGACCTGCGTGACAACTGCTACCGCCTGAGCGTATCCTGGAACTCTGATTCTCCTGAGGCTTGGCAGGAGCGCTGTGAGGAGCTTGAGGTTCCTGTAACAATGACCGGATCAGACAAGACATACGGCGACAACATGCTGGGAGCAGCCAAAGCTGGCAGCACATACGCCACATGGCAGGAGACAGCAGCATCAATACTTGTTGCAGGATGCTCAGGTATCTGCAATGAGGTGGCAAACGTTAAGATGGGTAACGCACACAGCGGTGAGGATGTGAACTATATAGAGTCACCCTACAGCAAGAAGTCTTTCCAGGATTTCATTGACAACATACTCAGCATCCAGTACTCACTCTACGGCAAGGCCGGTGCGACAGAGCCTCTGGAGAAATCAATCATGAGTATACTCAAATCAAACGGATATGACGGTGCCGCTGCCCTTCAGGATAAACTGACAGCGTCAGTACAGGCTCTAAAGGCATGTCAGAACAAGGGAGCATTCGTGGATATCTATGACGACGATCTTGTTCAGGATGCGATAGATGTGATCAACAGTCTGGATGAGGAACTTAACAAGGCTGCTGACTGGTTTGTAAAACAGTAATGTGATATGCACATAAAAGGTTATGCAACAGCCCTTTTAGGGTTGGCCGTTGCCGTCGGATGTACCGACGGCAATAGCGGTTTAAAGGAGAGTGTCAACAACCGTGAGCCCGATGCCAAATACGTGGGCCAGGCAGTAGGTAACTTCAGCGCCGACGAATGGTATCCGGGCGGAGAACTGGGCACCACCGATAATGTGACTGCAGGATGCTATGAGGATGAGTCCCCATCGGTTGAGCGTCAGGGTCTTATGATGGCTTTCAACCTGGGCGAGGCAGCCTTTGAACGCAAGTATACCACATCTACAGCCCCATTCAAGGGACTGGGACCGGCATACGTACGCTCATCATGTCTGGACTGTCATCCCGGCTATGGCCATGGCAAGCGTCAGTCACAGTACAGGGCTGAGTTCGGCAACGGTTATCTGTTGGTGATATATCATCCCGTTGACGGACAGAACAGTGATGACGGACCTTATGTATCAGAGGTGACAGGCATGCCTCAGACCAAGGCCACCTACCCGTTCCTGCCGCCAATCGATGAGGAGCAGATTGATATCCAATGGCTTCCGGTCACCCAGATGGAGAGCGGACTGCCCATGCGTTTCCCCGACGGTGAGGAGTACAGCCTTATCTATCCAGAATTGACCATCCCTGAAAGCGCATTCAACACCAGCCCCACTCCCTATCAGAGCGGTGCCGTGGCATTCCGTCTGGAATCAACCATCGGCATCATAGGCTCCGGTCTGCTTGATGCCATACCGGAGGACAGCATACGTGAGCAATATCGCAAAGAGGCTGCCCACGCCCAACTGAATCCCGCGTTCTGGGACAAGGAGGCCAATGATTTTGCTCCTACAGCATGGTATACTCTGGCTGACGGTCAGTTTGCCGACGGCACACCGGCTCCCGCAGGAACTAAGATGATCAAGCGTTTCACATATGCCATGACACGTGCCTCACTGCAGGACGGTGCCGGCGCCAATGCCATCTGGAACATCACCAACGTAAGCCGCAGTGACCGTCCCAAACTATACACCACTGCAGCATGGGCCAAGGCTATGTCAGAGAACGCCCAGGTGATAGCAGCCATTAAGGCCGATCCCACATCGCCCTACTATGCCGATGGCACCGATCAGGGTATCCGTGACGCCGTGCTCCACCTGCTTGACCCCAACACCAACCAGTTTGACAATGAGTGGCACAATTTCACCCCTGAGATGAATGATGATCAGTACTATAACTTCATGGTATGGCACCGCGGACTCTCCATACCCCGCGCCCGCAACCTTAACCGAAGTGAGGTACAGAAAGGCAAGGAGGTATTCAACCGCATAGGTTGCGCCAGTTGTCACCGTGCATCATGGAAGACCAAGGAGGATAACTACTGGAAGCCGGCAGTATACGCCGACAAGGAACTGCCGCAGTATAAGGAACAGACCATCTGGCCCTATACAGATATGATACAGCACAGGCTCTACATGGTAAACGGCATTCACGGCTCATGGTGCCGCACCACCCCGCTCTGGGGACGCGGACTGTCACGTACCAACACAGGCGCCGAGGACCGTCTGCATGACAACCGCGCCCGCAATGTGATAGAGGCTATCATGTGGCACGGCTACAGCAAGAAGAGTGATGCCTACTGGTGTACTGAGAAGTTCTACAACCTCTCCAAGGAGGAGCGTGACGCGGTTGTGGAATTCATCAATTCTATCTAACTAATAATAAAATAGGTTTAGCTTGGTAATAAAAACAGGTCAACTGTTTTTTCTTATCCGGGCTAACACTAAATTTGAGGCGTGAAAACAGATAACATACTTAAATACACATGCATCGGTTCAGCGGCAGTCATCATTCTCATGATGGCCGCCGCCACCGTTATTGAGAAACTGACAGGCACAGAGAGGGCTTTCAGCCTAGTCTACCACAGCCCTGTGTTCATTGTGCTGTGGGCAGTAGCGGCCATATCGGGCCTGCTGCTCCTAATCAGGCGCGGCACCATACGCAAGCCCGCCACATTCATGCTGCACCTGGCATTCATCCTCATCCTGGCAGGCGCACTCATTACCATGCTTACCGGAAAGAACGGCATGATGGAGCTGCGCCGGGGCCTTGTAACCAGCCAGTGGAGCTCTGATGACGGATTCCGCCAGAAACTGCCGTTCAGCCTGCAGCTCAAGGAGTTCAGGATTGAGTACTACCCCGGATCGGATGACCCGTCGGACTACATCAGCAAGGTGGTGCTTAAAGACAGCCGTAATGACACCGAGACAGAGCATGTCATATCCATGAACAACATTCTCAAATATGACGGTTACCGTTTCTATCAGTCCAGCTATGACGATGACCTGCACGGAAGCGTTCTGGCCGTGAGTCATGACCCATGGGGTGTGGGAGTTACATATACAGGATATCTCCTGCTCCTGATATCACTGGCAGGATTCTTTTTCCAGAAGAACTCCGGTTTCCGTAACGCATTAAAACGATTAAGAAACTATGGAAACACTCTATAACTCCATATGCCGCCCTATGGTACCGTTCATGGTATCCATAACACTGGGTATAATACTCTTTATAGTCAGCGGAGTTCTCATGGCACGTGGACGCGGATTCTCCAGACCCGTAAAGGTTGCCATGCAGATAATAACCGGGATACTGTTCTGCTATCTCACTCTGGTATTGGGACTGCACTGGTACATATCGGGACACATGCCGCTGGTGGGCACATACTCAGTGATGATGCTCATGGCATGGCTCACTACCATAGCCATGACCGCCATGCGCAAGAGCCTACCCATAATAGAGCCGGTAGGATTCATACTGGCAGGATTCACCATGCTGGTGGCTTCACTCTCTTTTGCCGATCCACAGGCCCAGAACCTGGCTCCTGTGCTCAACTCACCCCTGCTGGGCGTTCATGTACTATGCATGATGGTATCATACACCCTTTTCGGACTCACTGCACTGATAGGCATCATGGGACTGATACAAAAGAGTGAGCAATCACAGTCCATGCTCCGTGACATAAGCCTCACCATACTCTACCCTGCCGTCTTTATCTTAACCACGGGTACATTCATAGGGGCAGTCTGGGCAAATATCTCATGGGGCAGTTACTGGTCATGGGATCCCAAGGAGACATGGGCGCTCATTACCATGCTGGTATACTCGGCCATGCTTCACAGCAGCGTCATATCCAGGTTCAACCGCCCCAGATTCTTCCATATATACGCCATCCTGGCATTCCTTACCGTGCTCATCACCTACTTTGGAGTAAACCTTCTGCTTGGCGGCATGCATTCTTACGCCTGACCTGCATCAGTAGGCAGTAGGCCTACCGCAAGTGGATAAAAATGTTTATATTCGCAGAATGAATATAAAACATGGAAAAGGACATGGCAATGGATAGAAGCAAACAGATCATCAGGACCAGTTGGATAGGTATTGCCGCCAATGTGCTGCTGGCACTCTTCAAGGCTGTGGTTGGCGTTCTGGCCAACAGCGTAGCCATCATAATGGATGCGGTGAACAACCTTAGCGATGCACTGTCAAGTGTCATAACCATAATCGGAACCAAACTGTCACAGCGTCCTGCAGACCGCAAGCATCCGTTCGGATACGGAAGGATTGAGTATTTCAGCGCCATAATAATTGCTGTAATAGTTCTCTCTGCCGGTGTCACCTCTTTCATTGAATCGGTCCGCAAGATCATAACCCCTACCCAACCCAGCTACACCACTGTCACCCTTGTTGTCATTATTGTAGCCATTGTGGTCAAGATAGTGCTGGGACTCTACGTAAAGCGCAAGGGAGAGCAGCTTAACAGTGATGCCCTTACGGCATCCGGAGCCGATGCCCTGTTTGATGCCATCATCACGCTGGCAACGCTTGTATCGGCCGGAGTGATGCTCATATGGAACGTATCCCTGGACGGTATTCTGGGTGCTTTGATATCAATAGTCATTGTCAAGGCCGGCATAGAGATGCTTGCAAGCCCCATAGATGAGCTTCTGGGTACCAGCATACCTAAGGAACTCTCCAGCCAGATAATGAAAGACGTATCGGAACTGGAGGGCGTGCATGGAGTTTATGACCTTATCCTGCATAACTACGGCCCCGACGTAAAGATAGGATCACTGCATATCAACGTCTATGACACCATGCCTGTATATGAGATTCACGGTCTTTCACGCAGGATATCATCACTCATGTTTGACCGGTACGGCATTATCATGACCGTAGGAGTCTATGCCATAGCCACCGGTGACAACAGACGGGCAGAGCTGCAGAACCTGGTTCTCCAGACCCTGGCAGCCCATGATGAGATAGTACAGGTTCACGGCTTCTATTACTCTGACAAGGACAACATGTTATCCGTTGACGTGGTTCCTGACACATCGGTCCATGATGATGAGGAGCTGATCAGGAGACTATCCTGTCAGATTGAGCCGATGGTTCCCGGACTGGATGTCGTAATCGTGGTGGACCACAACTATTGCGAATAAAAGCCTTATAGCACTTTTATCATTGATGAAACAACTTCTACCTGTAACCAGCATTGTCAACGCAAGGAACCTGGGAGGTTACTACATACCCGGTGGACTGCGTATTAAGGACTGCATGCTCATAAGATCGGCACATCTGGCCGATGCAACCGACCAGGACCTTAAGTATCTGGCCGACCTTAACGTAACAAAAGTGATAGACCTCCGCAAAGAAGATGAGAAGTTCCAACGTGCCGACAAGACTATTCAAGGTGCAGAGTATATCTCCCTGCCCATTGATGCCTCCGGCAAAGAGGGACAGGATAAAACTGAAGAGGAGAAAAAGATATTCCTGGCCAATAAACAGTTTGACATAGGACAGTTCATCCTGGTTGCCGCTTTCAATAAAAAGGCCCAGAGGATAGCTGACAGCATGTATTATACCCTGTTGCTGGAACCCGACTGCCAGGAGCAGTATGCACGCCTTTTAAGACTCATCATAGAGACTGAGCAAGGAGCTGTCCTGTTTCACTGCACCCAGGGAAAGGACCGTACAGGTATTGCATCGGCCATGCTGTTGGCTGCGCTGGGAGCATCGCGTGAAACCATAGTGGCCGATTTTGATTACACCAACCACATCTACGCCGATGACGTAAAGAAATACGTAAGCAAGGTCAGGGAGTTAGGCGGAGGTGACAAGGAGATTGCCACCGTAATGTCATTCATTGGTGCCAACAACGACAATTTCAACAAGGCGCTGGATATGATTGATGAACGGTACGGATCATTTGAGAACTATCTGAAAGGTCCCATCAGGTTGACCGATACCGATATCCTTACACTCAGGAACCGCTATCTCAAATTAGTCTGAAACCAGGCAGGAATAATACCTACAAGAATGGAGAATACCAAACAGAAATACGCGTTATTCTTTGATATAGACGGTACGCTTGTAAGCTTCAGGACCCATGAGATCCCGCAGTCAACCGTACGGGCCCTTGAGCAGGCCAAGGCTAACGGCTCAGAGGTCTATATAGCAACCGGACGTCCGCCGCTCATCATAACAAACCTGGGTGCCATTGAGCATCTCATAGACGGATTCATCACCACAAACGGCGCACTCTGTTATGTTGGCAATGAGTTGGTATGCTGCAAGCCAATACCCAAAGATGATGTAATGACATGTGTCCGTGACTCCCGTGAGAAAGGTTACAGTCTCATTGTGGTAGGCCACGGCAAGGTAGCCGTACTGGACCCTACCGGTGATGTTGACCGCATATTCCGTCAGTATCTCAACGTAAAGGAGCTGGACAAGGCATCACCCCTGGATGAGGTACTCGGCGGTGACGTACTGCAGCTCACACCATTCTTTCCGGCTAGCTATGAGGCGGACCTTATGGTGCGAATGCCCGGTTGCACATCGGGCCGATGGCACCCTGAGTTCACCGACATCACGGCCGCTACAGCTGATAAAGGCAAGGGAATCATGGATTTAGCACGTTTCCGCGGCTTTGACCCCAGCCGTACCATTGCTTTTGGCGATGGCGGCAATGACCTCTCCATGATTCTGCAGGCGGGCATAGGAATAGCCATGGAAAACGCCACCGACGGACTTAAGAAACATGCAGATTATATTACAAGTTCTGTTGATGATGACGGAATCCTGAATGCACTCAGGCATTTCAATGTCATCTGAGATATGCCCAAGCTTGCTAATACTCATTTTTAGGTATGACGGCATATACCCATATCTTGTAACTTTGCAGTCAGAATACTCAACAATAGTGACCCAATGAAAACGGAATACACAGCGCAGGACAAGATGAGGGACCTGATTGATGACAGCAACCTCATCCTTTTGGTTTTAAGCCGCTTTGGAATACATTTTGGATTTGGTGACAGCACCATTGCCGATGTCTGTCGTGAAAACGGTGTGGACTGCCCCACATTCCTGGCCGTAGCCAACCTGATAGCCGGAAAAAACTATACAGGCTATGCAGTATCACTGCCCGCCCTCATGGAGTACCTTAAACGTGCCCATACCTATTTCAGTGATTTCATCCTGCCCGGCATACGCCGCAAGCTTATTGAGGCGCTCAACTGCAATGATGTAAATGACGTTGCGTTCCTGATACTCAAATTCTATGATGACTATACCGTAGAGATTGAGAACCACATGAAACATGAGAACGATGTGGTATTCACCTACGTTGAGAAACTGCTCCACGGCCAGCCTACCGGAAGGTTCAACATAGCCAAGTATTCTGTGGCGCATGACAACGGCTCACAGAAACTCAAGGAGCTCAAGGATATTGTGATACGTCACTACCGTCAGCCCAACAATGACCAGCTCAACTCTGCCCTCTATGACATAATAAACTGTGAGAATGACCTTATATCACACAGCGAGATAGAGGAACGCCTCTTTGTGCCGGCTGTAATGAAACTGGAGGAATCTGTACTTACAGGCAGTGAGCCCACACATAACAAGGCTCCCGAGTACAGTGCCGGATCAATGGCCATACTCAGTGACCGCGAGAAAGACATCATCAAATGCGTGGCACGCGGCATGTCCAACAAGGAGATTGCCGATAAGCTGTTCCTGTCAATCCACACCGTGACCACCCACCGCCGTAACATCACGGCCAAGCTCCAGATACACTCACCGGCCGGACTTACCATCTACGCCATAATGAACAATCTGGTGGACATATCAGACATCAACCTGCAATAAGGATACAAAAAACTCCGGACGGATAACCGCCCGGAGTTTTTATCATATACTCAAACCCTGTACTTACTTTTTGGGAGTAAGACGGTACATTGCAACATCGTGACCGGGAACGGTAACCTTGAGAGCCTTCTTGGTGGTGCCAACCTTTGCTTTCTTGGCGTTTGACTCCCACAGGTTCTCTATATTGTAGGTTACGGCATCGAATGATGTCGAGAGATGGCTCACCTCATCATCGGTCAGGTTGTAGTCCTGCCAGTTGATGTTGCACTCAACAGGCTCTGTGGAGCGGTTGAGCAGGCAGAATGCCCAGTCACCACCCTCCAGGGGCTTGAACCAGTACTCTATATCGTTCTCTGTCTTATAACGCAGTCCCTGTACGCCCAGCTTGTCCTGGTCAATTGCTATCACCTTCTTGTTCAGGATGATGGCACGGGTCTCATCGGTCATCTTTGAGAGGTCATTTCCAAGGATAAGCGGAGCGGCCATCATGCACCACATGCTAAAGTGGGCACGGTCCTCATTAACGCTCATGCCGTTGCCAACCTCAAGCATATCGGGATCGTTCCAGTGGCCCGGACCTGCATACTTACGCAAGGGGGCGTTCTGGTCTATGATGCTCAGAACGGTCTGGCCCCAGCCGCGCTGACGGGGGTTACCGGCAAATCGGGCGGTGATATCACCGGTGGTACGCCATGAGTGACCTACGTTCTCGGCCCATTCCCAGGGTTTGTTGGTACCCCACTCGCACATGCTGAACAGTATGGGGCGTCCGGCAGCACGCAGGGCGTCACGCATCAGGGTGTATGCGCCGCGCGGGTTGATGTTCTCAGTTGAGCACCAGTCATATTTAAGGTAGTCAATACCCCAGCGGGCATACTGCAGGGCATCCTGATACTCATGGCCAAAACTGCCTGTACGGCCGGCACATGTCTTACGGCCTGCATCTGAATAGATACCCAGTTTCATACCTTTGGAGTGAACGTAATCGGCCAGTGCCTCAATTCCTGAAGGGAATGTCTTGGGATCAGGCTGTACAAAGCCGTCGGCATCACGCTCGCCGTGCCAGCAGTCATCCATATTAAGATAGATGTAACCGGCATCAACAAGGCCCTCGGCTACCATAGCATCGGCCTGCTCACGGATAAGTTTCTCACTGATGTTCTGGCCGAATTTGTTCCAGCTGTTCCAACCCATCTGAGGTGTCTCGGCCAAACCCTCCCATTTCTGTGCTGCGCTCCATCCCGGAACCAGCATTGCTGCCATAAGCAGCGTTCCTGTAAGTTTTCTCATATTGTAATTGTTAGTAAACTGATTATGGCACAAAGGTAAAAAAAATTACCTTTGCGTTCTCAAACAATACGATATGGAAGATCAACTGTATTATAATATGTTCCAGGACCGTCTGGAAAGGGAACTTCTTAAGATCTGTACCGATGCCGGAATGCTTGAAGGCATACTCTTGCGCTCTGATGACATAGACCTTAAATGGAAAGAGCTGGCACCGGAATATATTGCAGACGGAGTAAAGGAGATTGCCGCTTACCCCACCGTGTCTGTGGCATGGGCCGGATATATAGGAATGGCCGTTGCCTGCTGGTGGAACCGCGACTGGAACAAGCTCAAGGATCAGCCGTACAGCGTGTTGCTGGGCCCCAACGGTTTTGATGATATGGATGACCATATCATGAAGGATATCCTGGGGCTGCTCCCCGACGGCAAACAAGCCAAGGAAATTACCTCAATCATGCAGACCTGTGCGCAGACCGCAGTCACGTTTATACGTCAGGAGCGTATTGAGCCCCAGAGCCGACGCGCGTTCTACGTCTATGCGCGTGCCGTCCAGGTTATGTTCAGCATCGGCGCTGCAATTGAACTCCACCGCCTTGGGTATGAGATGAAGAAGCTGCAGTAGCGGCAGCTCCCCTCACCGCTTCAGCGTGAGGATCGTGATGGATGAAAGGTCGGAGCAGTCAATAAAGCTGCCCTTGTAGCAAATGATTTAGTAACCATTGTATTACAAACATAAGCATTTAATATGACGTATGCTTTGCCGCCAGACTAAATAGATATACATTTGTATAATAATTATTCATTCTATGAGTCTTTCCAATAGGGCGTTAACCGCCATCATTACCGTTTGCGGTTTTTTATCTCTGTATACATCATGCACAGACCATGATGACAACATACAGGAACAGGTAAAAATCAACCCCGTTCCACACAAGGAGTATATCAACGACAGCATACAGCCGGGCGATGATTTCTATATGTATTGCTTAGGCACCTGGTGGGACAATACGGAACTGGCCCAAGGAGAAAACAGGACAGGATTCGTTGACGAGATGCAAGACCACTTTGACAGTTTAGCCCAATATGTTGATGATGAGAATATTACCAAGCTAAAGGGACATCTTGAAGATTTCTTCACCAATACAGAATCCGACCAGCGTATAGTAAATGATGCCATTGAGCGTGTCAGATCGGCCCAGACCAAACAGGATCTTTGGAACCTTATGGGCACTCTTATCAAGGAGGGATTCCAGATGCCTGTGCGCATATGGTCTTTAGCCATTCAAGGAACCACATCAATATGCTTCATTCCCGCATGTCATCATGATGTATCATCATCTATCACTGAATCCGCCCAATCAGACGGCATAACACAGAACACTTTATCCCGGAACGGATTGTTGCCCTTCCCCACCCGGAATGTAGAGCCGATAGTTGGCAGCAACACAAAAGCCGTATCATACCGGAAGTGGCCGATGCTTATCGATATATGCCACTCTCTGGATATCGACCCCGCCGGCTGCTATGTACTTACCGAACAGGACACCATTATAGCTATAGACATTTTTCATGTTTCAACGGCCCGGAAACTGGAAGAGCTGCAGGAACTTAGCAAGGAAGCGCTTACCGATACCATAATCAGTTATCTCAAGGACAACCTGCTGTTGTGCGACCGTGATTATCAGGAACAGGTTCTTGCTCAGAGCGGCAAAACTCTCTCCTCAGATGCAGTTTATCAGGATATCAAAGAGTCATACCTGACCTATCACATGAGTTACCTTTTTGCCCAAAAGTACTGCACTCCGGATATTAAAGTCAAGGGTCAGGAATACGTGGACGAACTCATGGAATCATTTGCAGAACGAGTCAATGCAAACGACTGGCTGACAGACGCATCAAAAGCATCCATTATTGAAAAACTCAATGCAATGACCAGTCATATTGCCTATCCTGAGTGGATACCCCAATATCTTATTGACCTGAGCCAAACACGTTCAATACTTGAAGACCTTATCCAAATCCGGAAGAAACATGCCGAGATGATGTTCGATATGGCAGGTACTCCTGCCAACCTGTACTCATTTCAGTCATTTCTTACCATGTTACCTATCCAATCCGTCAATGCCTATAATGATCCTTATGCCAACGCCATTGACATTCTTCCCGTATGGTTCATGGAACCAATCATGAAGCAAGAGTTAACGGACGCCCAGAGATATGCCATATTCTGTGTATTGGGTCATGAGATAACACACGGTTTTGATGACTTTGGTATCAGATTTGACAAGACCGGAAAAAGGACAGATATCATAATCTTGAATCAGGATTCGCTTGAATTCAACCGCCGTGCCCAAATGTTGAGTGATTATCACAGCACCATCCAGGTGTTACCGGGCATTTATGCAAACGGAAATCATACAACGACTGAGGACATTGCTGACTTGGGAGGCACAGAGATGGCGTTCCAGGCACTGACCAAGACCCTTAAGAAAAAAGGATATAGCGGCGAGGCACTTAAACAGGAACAGCGCAATTTCTTTATAGCATACGCAAATTTGTGGCGCTTAAAATACAATGATGAGTATATCAGGACAAGGGTAAAAAATGATATCCATTCACTTCCGCGGGAGCGTGTAAACTGTGTTGTAGCCAATATGGATATCTGGTATGAACTGTTTGACATAAAGCCACATAACAAGTTATACCGCAGCCCTTCAGAGCGCATCCACATCTGGTAAGGACATTTGCCACAAAACAAATCCGCAGGCCCCGGATTATCCCGGATCCTGCGGATTCCACTCAAAAAATGAACAAATCAGAATGATATACCAAATACCAGGTATGCCATTTCCGCGCACGGGTTAACTGTCACAGCTGCCGATACCGGAATACTGAAACTCTCTGTTATGTCAATTGACTTGGCAGCAGAAAGTGATATGTTTGTCACGGCAAATCCTTCTGTTCCGTATAAAGGTGTCTCCATGGGAACGAATCCCAGGCTTGCGGTCCAATCTACACCGGCTGCACTGAACGGAGCTGCAATCTCGCAGTATGAGCTGAATGCACGGTCACCGTCGGCCTTGAAGTCATTTCCGGCAATGTTTGTGTACCAGCTGATCGATGCAAAACCAAAGTCATAACCTGCAAATGCCTCAAAGACGTGGTTTGTAGCATCCTCAGCGTACTTGAAGTAACGTCCGGAAGGATCGCCGCCGGCAAGGTTGCTGAACCAATAGTCTGTAACACCTATCGATGCACCGGCTATCGAGTAGCTCAGGGTAACATCAAGCTCCTTTGTATCCAGGAAATTGCTAATTCCAACCGATCCCCAGAGTGACAGGTCAAATCCTGCAGCGCTCACACCAAGTGTGGGTTGAATGGCTGCATCACCGCATTTACCACCTCTCCAGATATATTCGCTTACTACATCTGCACCAATTGTTGTTTCTACCTCTGCATGCAACGGAGCAACTACTGCAGCCATTGCGGGAATTAAGTAAATAATCTTTTTCATAGTCTTAATGTTTTTGTAAGGTTTCTAAAAGAATTGAGAGTTGGAAATTGAGAATAAATGCGAAAGAGTTCACAAATAACACGAATCAAATAAGAATTATTTCTTCAACCTCCAACTCTCAATTAATTGTCAATTATTTAATTATCAATGTTTAGTTGTAAATTATACGTTGTATGCGGTCTCACCATGCTCGTAGATATCCAGACCCTCCTCCTCAACTCTGGGAGCAACACGGATACCGTGAACCTTCTTAAGGATTACGAATGTGAGCAGACCAAGAGCGAATGACCATGCGCAGGTTACCAGTGAACCAAGAGCCTCAACGCCCAGGAAATGCCAGCCGCCGCCGTAGAACAGGCCACCGTCAACTGCAAACATACCGGTCATGAGAGTACCAAGGATACCGCAAACACCGTGAACAGATACAGCACCGACGGGATCGTCAATCTTGCAGATCTTATCGATCAGGGCAACAGAACCAACCATTGCAACACCGCAAACGGCACCGATGATTGCTGCACCACCTATTGATACGAGGTCGCAACCTGCTGTGATACCTACCAGACCTGCCAGGATACCGTTGCATACCAGTGAAAGTGAAGGTTTGCCGAATACCAGCCATGTAAGGAACAGTGTTGCAAGTCCGCCTGTTGCGGCAGCCATGTTGGTTGTGCACATTACATGAGAGATTGCGATAGCGTTCTCAGAACCTTCAGCAGCCAGCTGTGAACCGGGGTTGAAACCGAACCAACCAAACCAGAGGATGAATACGCCCAGAGCGCCGAATGTCAGGTTGTGACCGGGAATAGCGCGTGACTCACCGGTCTTTGAATACTTACCGATACGGGGACCAAGTACCATGGCACCTGCAAGAGCAATCACACCACCGCAAGAGTGAACAACGGTTGAACCTGCAAAATCATGGAAACCAAGCTCTGAGAGCCAGCCGCCACCCCAGGTCCAGTGACCCTCGATAGGATAGATAAGAACTGAGATGATGATTGAGATGATTACGTACATGGAGAACTTGGTTCTCTCTGCCATACCGCCTGATACTATGGTAGCGGCAGTGGCGCAGAATACGGTTTGGAAAATCAGGGTGCATTCAGCGGGAACGTTTGAGTCACCTACAAATGCCCAGTCAAAAAGGTGGAGACCACCGATGAATCCGTTGTTTGCTCCGTGCATAAGGCCGAAACCTATCATCCAGAACAGGAACGAACCTACCATGAAGTCAACGAAGTTCTTCATAAGGATGTTGGCGGTGTTCTTGGAACGTGTAAAGCCGGCCTCAACCAGGGCAAAACCGGGCTGCATAAAGAACACCAGCATTGCTGCTATCAATACCCAGACTGTATCCAGTCCGCTGATACCACTCTCTGCTACAGCGCTTACTGTCTCTTCTACTGCGCTTACGCCTTCAACAATATCTAATAACATTTTCTTGATCTTTAAAGGTTACTTACTTTCTGTCAGCCAACACTACATCACCGTGTTCACCGGTACGGATTGACCAGGTGTCATCGACCGGACTCACAAATATGCGGCCGTCGCCAACCTCACCTGTCCTTGCTGCTCCCATGATAGCCTTGATGGCAGGCGCTACGAACTGGTCGCGGCAGATGATTGTGATTTCAATGCGTGATATGATATCGGTACTGTACATCACACCACGATAGATTCTGTCCTGACGGTCCTGACCGATGGCATGAACCTCGGCGTACGAGAACCAGTTAATGTCAGCCTCAAACAGAGCCTCCTTGACATCCTCAAACTTTGTTTTTCGGATAATCGCTTCAATCTTTTTCATAGTTAAAGTTGTTTTGGGGTTTGATAATTATTTTTTTTGTTGGATCCATCGTGAAACAAAAAAGGCCGGTCTCAAAAAGACCAGCCTTTTAAATTTCTTATCTCTTATACAACAGTTACATACCTGACCGGTCAAAAGGTATAACCATCGGAACCTGATTATTATTCTGGTTCTGATTATTATTCTGCTGGTTATTATTCAGCTGAACAGTGGTTATATTTTTAAAACCGATAAACATGAAATACTGTTTTGTTCTTGATTTCTGGTGCAAAGATATGCACTATTTTGATACGTTGTTCTCAAAAATGGCAAAAATCTTTCATTTTAACATTAGATAATGAATCAATCGTTACAAAATGAAAGCACATTTGACATAATTACTGCATTTTGCCAAGCGCACAGAATGTGAAATTGGGGACAGTCCCCTTTTTCACATGCCAAGGTAAGTGACAAATGAAAAAATAAACACGAGAACAAGGGGACTGTCCCCTTTTTCACATTAATTTTACAACCATAAAAAGACAACTAACCTTATATATATGAGACTATCATTCCACTTTATCGTAGCGCTGCTGACAGTAATGGCAGCAATACCAGCTAAGGCACAGATTACTATAAATGAGGTGCTGGCATCAAACGGAAGCATAAATAAGGATCCTGATTACGGATCGGATGCCGACTGGATAGAGCTGTACAACGCGGGAGAGACCGATGTCAACCTGAGCGGATGGTCACTTACGGACAACCTGAAAAAGCCCCGGAAATACATTTTGCCTGACGGCACATCCATCAAGGCCGGGAGTTATCTGCTGATATGGTGCGACGACAAAGAGACCGGCCTTCACGCCGGTTTCAAACTGAGTGCCGACGGTGAGGAGGTAGGCCTGTTTGACGCGGACGGCGAGATGATTGACACCATATCTTTCGGCCCCCAATACGGTGATATCAGTTTTGGCCGTTCCATAGATACAGGAACAAATCTCTTCTTTATGTCCCCCACTCCCGGTGACGCCAACACCACCCAAGGCTATACCGGCCGGTCAAACCAGCCCGTCATCCTGACTCAGGGCGGAGCATATGCCGGGTCCGTTACGGTTACCGTGACCAATGACCAGGGCGGCGTGGTTTATTATACTACCGATGGTTCGGAACCTACAGAGAAATCAAACGTCTATTCCACCGCGCTTACGTTCACCAAGACTACGGTGCTAAGGGCACGCATACTGGAGGACGGCAAGATGCCGGGTCTGGTCAAGACCATGACATACTTCCTTGATAATGAGTTCCAGGGACACAGCCTGCCGGTGGTATCACTGGCAACAAACAGCGATAATTTCTGGGATTCCGAGCATGGAATATACGGATATACCGACAAGCATAATGAGAAAGCCGATTTTGAGGTTCCGGTAAACATAGAGCTCTATGAGAACAACGGCAGTGACAGGGCCGCATTCAACGAGCCGGCAGGCGTAAAGATAAACGGTCTATATGCCTGGCAGCTGCCGCAGAAGATGCTTGGCGTATATTTCAGGAAGAAATACGGTGAGGGCAAGCTCTCATACCGGCTGTTCTATGACGACGAGCGCACTACGTTTGATGATTTTGCGCTGCGTGCATCGGGCAATGACTGGAACTACACCATGTTCCGTGACGGTCTGCTGCAACAGGCATGCCGCAGGGGCGGACTCAACCTTGCCCTACAGGCATTCCGTCCGTCGGTGGTATATCTGAACGGAGAATTCCTGGGAATCCACAACATACGCGAGAAAGTCAATGAGGAGTATGTGGAAACCCGCTACGGCCTTGAGTCCGGCACGTTTGACATGATTGAAGGTGACCAGAACATTGAGGCCGGCGATATGGAGGAGTGGAACCACTACAAGGAGCTCTGGCAGAAAGACCTGAGCGTACAATCCAACTACGATGCCCTGGCCACCATAATGGACGTTGAGAACTTTACGGACTTCATGGTGGCGCAGATCTGGAGCCACAACACATCGGTCAACCACAACCCCATGGCCTGGAAACCTAAGGGTGAAGGTGTGTGGCGCTGGATATTCACTGACGGCGACCGCGGTTTCAACAAATATGCCGATGACTATGCCGACTGGTATGCCGGTAAGGCCAACATGCCGTTCGGATCAATGCTCAAGAATGACGGTTACCGCCAGTATTTCTGCAAACGTGCCGCCGACCTCCTCTATACGGCATTCAATCCAGAGGAGATACAGCGTCAGGTGACAGAGCACGCCAAGGATATAGAACCGCTTATGGAACAGCAGGTAGAGAGGTGGTATGGCACCACCAGCTCCTACAGCGGCAGTGCGCTGACATCAACCAGACAGTGGCGCAGCCGTATAAACTATCTGCGCGATTTCTGCAACGGCCGTCCTATAGTTCTGCTTTGGGAC
>Ga0310696_10002230_pt1 | contig 26136 bp, 34 predicted proteins | sample AusTroGonzalo_MG_4_FD_203885 | JGI IMG/M metagenome (GOLD analysis project Ga0310696, IMG submission 203885) | Bovine rumen microbial communities from tropical cattle in Woodstock, Queensland, Australia - Gonzalo_02 (v2) (version 2) | ecosystem: Host-associated > Mammals > Digestive system >...
AAATAACTTCAGATAATTTGGAATTATTTAATAGGTTAGTTGATTATATTAGGGAATTTAAGGTGGTTGAATGACTGAGAAAAGATTTCGAGTGTTTAAAATTGATGATATGTATGGGGTTAGTGATGATGTGACACAATATACTGTTGCTTGGGATAAGTCAAAATTGATAATGGAAAACTTATGTGTTTTATTGAATGAATTACAAGAGGAAAATCAAAGATTGTTGGAACTCAGTTCTGGGATATTAGAATTTGCAAAAGATGGAGGATTCTCCTGTTTAAGAAGAGATGGAAAATATTATATTTTTTCAGAGAATGTAATTCCAAAAAATAAAGCAATCATCAGCATTAACAGTCCTGATATACTGTTTAATGGTTATATTGCTGATAATGTAATGGGATTGATTGAAAAACTAAGTGAAAATGAATCATTTAAACACAGGGGGCTTTTTCATGAGTAAGTATTTCAAGTTTAAAGGTAGTTTTTTGTATGAAGGTGATGATCGTATTGGCAGCATACAAGACCACCATGTACTTCAAACTATTGAAGACAAGTTGAATGAATTATATGATGAGAATCAAAACTTTAGAAAAGAACTGCATGAAATAGCAGAAGACTTAAGGAAGATGATAAAATGAATGAAGAAAAACCAATAGGAATAGTACTACCTACCTGGAATCCTGATGAACCTAGATTCATTATTGCCGATTGCCCAAAATGTGATGATGACAGACAATTCAAAAACGGTGAATCAGTATACAACCAAAGGTTAGGATTTTCCTATAGTGTATCTGAAATTGTGGAAGTATTAAACAAAACCAGTGAACAGCAGGAAAAACAAGAAATGATCATAAGTAAATTATTACCTACAATCAGTTTATGCAATAAGTATCACATACCATTAGAAGATCTTCCAGCAACATTAGAAGAATACATTGCAAAAGACAATGAAGATTGGTGAAAAAATAAAAATGGAGGAAAAAGTATGATTTCTTTAGCAGATTTTATAAACGAATTCAGCAGAGATTACAGTGTTCAAAACTTCGATGATATCAACAGTGGAATCTTTGTTGCCAAAGTCAAGGAAGACATTTATCTAATGAAGAATGTGGACGTGAGAGAAAATGCCAAATGAAGTAGAAGAAACAATCAGAGTACTAAACACTCAACTTGAAGAGTACAACAAAAAATTAAAAGAAGCAAGTGATGCTTTGGATGAGTTCAGTAAATGCTGTGAAAAAACATTACAGAAAGTTGCCTTTGATTACATTTTCACATTATTATACAAATTAATCAAATTTTATGAAGTTAAAATTGATGAAACTTCAGCAGCTCAAAAAGAAATCTTGGAGAAATATGAAATACCTTACTCAAACAAAGAAGGTTAACACATATGGTTCAAGATAACTCAATGGAAGAAATGATATTCAATTATGTAAGAGCAACATGGTATGAAAGCAAATGCAAAAGACCTGAAGACATTAAAAAAATAATCAGTGAAGAACTTGCTAAAAGGCCAAATTACATGGACATGAATATGAGCAAACTTTGCCTGATCATCAAAAGAAGATGCATGGCAGAACTATAAAAATGAACTGTTATATTTTTGGGGGAATGTAATATTGACCGATTACGCAAGACTACTAAGAAAATATGAGAAAAATTATGTTCCTGGAGAACAACGTTCACTAACATATAACAATAAACTTAGACAGGAATCACTATTGAAACACAGAATGCTAATAGTAGACCAACTAACACTAGAAGCAAAATACCTATTATTGACAAAGGCCCAGAAAGAAGATGTCAAATACTTAGTAAAATTATTTAACAATAACTTCAAGACACTCCACAGGAGAGTTAGTGATGAAACAATCATATTGGCATTCATATTTTTCATCAAAAAACTAGATGATCCAAAAATACAATTGAAAAATTATCGCATCAGCAAAAAGTATAACCTAACGGATACTATTTTTGAGTTGATTCTCTGCAGGATAACAGACTATTTCATGAAACGTTCACCTTTAAAAATTAGTGAATGCAGGAGGGATGATCATGAGGAAATGGTGAAAACTGGTGACTACACCTAGAATGTTGCCAGTAATGCATATTATAAGTATAGAGGATAAATGAAAAATGAAAGCAAAAAAAATTATGGTGATACCCAACTAAAAGAAGAAAACCCTGTCAAATATTACCTCAAACACATTGGTGATAAGCAAATAATGGAAACTCTACGATGGGAAGACATTGAATTATACAATTTCGTTCAAAGACTACACTACGTACAATCCTTCCAAACTAGAGAACCATTACACAAATGCCCAAAATGCAAAGAACCAATAGAAGAGGATGAATGGGGAGAAGAATATTGCTCCAAATGCGGTTTAGTCACAAGAAGCAATTATCCGTATGTTGCTTCACAAAAAATAATATTCCCATATGGAATAAAATTATAAGAGTATGTTTTTTTATCCTTCCTGCTGAAAAAAAAGAGAATAAAAGATAGATTGTGTTATTTTTTTATGCATAGGAATATCACCCAGATATAGAATTTCGATTTTACACCGCTATAAAATAATTTTAAGACTGCCAAATTTTGAAGTTTAATTAAAGGAATAAACAAAAAAATAACCGACTTTGCAATTTTCTTGTACTCAGGAATTAAAAAAAAGAATAAAAAAATGTGAAACACCTTGGGGCTTTAAAATTTTATTCTTTTTTTTTACGTTGCTTTCATGTTTTAACCCTCAACATGTTTTTTTGATAAAATAATAATCGTAAATTAACATCATCTCTCTAAAAAAAAACTTTCTTTTTTTTTTGGTGGGAGGGATAAAAAAACATACTCAAAAAAATTACCTGCTGTGGTTTTTTTTTGAACACAGTACTCAAAAAATAATCAACTATTCATAATAATCTCCAAAAAAACCTGGTGTTGCAAAAAAGGTGAGGTGTCAAAGCCTCCCACAGCATTTCATACTATTTTTTTAAAAAACTAAATTTTAAAGTGATATCACATGACAACAACATACAAATACAAATCGAAAATAGCAACTGCCATATCCTTCCTGGCAGCATTCATAGTATACATAGGCAAAGATGGATTAACACAAATCATGCCAACAGAATATGCAAACCTAATACCCATAATAATCCTCATAGCAGGATACATCCTAACACAAACCACAGAAAACAAAAGAGTTGAAGTAGCCGAACAAATGCTCTACGAAAAATTCGATGAAGGCACACCAGATCCAGCTAGTGAATACAATAATGAAGACTATCCCATAGTTGGAGATGATGAAGATGCCCATTAACGAAACACCATGCACAGAACATGAAAACCAAATACAGGAACTATCAAGAAAAACCGCTGAACTCGAAACAAGAGCAGACTACAAAGACCGCAGAATCAATGAGTTGATTGAAAATAATAAAAGAATCGAATCCAAACTAGACAAACTAACGGAAACAGTTAATGAAGTCATAGTCAACAGCATAAAAGATGACAACGATTTAAAGCAAAGAGTCATTACATTAGAAACAAAAATAGAAACACAAAATGACGTGCTTGAAAAATACAAAGAAGATTCACGCAAACAACGTGATGAGGATAGGCAAAAAACCAATACTCGATTGACTTATATTAGTGTTGGTTTGGCAGTACTGGTTTTCGTTTTAACTTATATTTTTAAATGAAATTTTTTATTATATTTTTTTATTTTTTGTGGAAACTTTCCAATTAGTGGAAACTTTCCAAGTTTTCCAAAAGTTTCCAATAAAATTAGTAATTGGTATGTGTTAACATGGCAAGAAAAAGCAAAGTTGAAACATCATCCCATTATAATGAAATAGTGGAACTTTTAGTTGCAGGTTATAGTGGAAGATATGTTTCAGATTATCTGGAAAAGGAATATGGTGAAAAGATAACTCATGCCACTTTGAACAAATACAAAAAAGATAAACTTAATGTTAAAGCTGCTGTGAGAAAAAAAATTCTTGAGAAAGAAAAAGAGAAACAAATCAACAAAGAAGTTCAAGGTCAAGAAACTTTTGAAGTAGCAGCAGATTACAGGTTCAAAGATATTCAAAAATTAGATGTTTTAATCCAACAAGCTGAATCGATTAATTTAGATTTAGATGCAAAACCGTATGACCCTGAGAAATATGATCCTTACAAAGAACAAAATCTAAAACTCAAATTAAAAGATTTAGGATTAAAAGCATTGAAACTCAAGTATGAGTTAATTGATGAAGATGAACTAAATGTAAATATTCAAGATGATAGAGTTATAGGGTTGGCGGAGTCAATTGAAAGGAGCAGGCAAAAATACCTCCAAGAAGAGGAAAAGTAATGATTATTTTCATTTTGGGGATTGGGGTAAAACTGCATTAAGATTTTTATTCACATCAGATGCCTGGATAAACATTGCCTATGGTAGTGTTAGATCTGGAAAAACAATAGCATGCAATGCAAGATGGATTGAATTCATTCTCAAAAGTGAAAGTGATGAATTTTTAATATCTGGAAAAACTTCACAATCACTTCGTAGGAATGTAATCAAACCATTAACAAAAATGCTGAATAATGACAACATCGATTATGAATACCGTAAACATGATGGAGAACTTGAAATAAAAGACAAACTCTGTTATGTGATGGGATTCAATGATGAAAAAGCTGTTGATGTTATTGCAGGTATGAGTGTTGGTGGATGGTATGCAGATGAAATCGCAAGATGTCCAAAATCTGCGGTGGAGATGGCCATATCACGTTGTAGTGATATTGGAGCAAAAATGTTTTGGAACACCAACCCTGATAGTCCTTATCATTTCATTTATGAAAATTATATTAACAACAAAGAATTGGTTAAAGCAGGAACTGTGAAAAATTTCAAATTCCTGTTAGATGATAACCCAAATTTAGACCCTCATTATGTTACTGAACTTAAAAGAGTAAATCAAAAATCTGAAGTATTCTACAAAAGGAATATTCTTGGGGAATGGGTAATTGCTGAAGGTGCAATATATGATATGTTCAGCACCAAAGAAAACGTTTACAAAAAATTACCTTTCACAATCCTAAAAAACGATATTAATATCTGCTGCGACTATGGAGTCAGCACAGTTACTACTTTTGGAGTAATGGGAATTCACAAAGATGAAAAAGAAGGGAATACCTATTGCTTAATGGAAGAAACTTATTATGATAAAGAAGAAATGGGAGTTGCTCAATCAGATAGTGAGAGAGTAGATGATATTGTGAAACTTCAAGACAAACATGATTTAGATAATTCCAATACTATTTATTTACCTCACGATGCAGCAAGTTTGAAAGCGGAATGTCAAAAAGATTCACGTATCAAAATGCAAGTGGAAACATATGCACCAAACACATATGAAGATATTACAAGCATTCAAAACTTGATTGCTACAAGGAGATTCTTAATACATGAAGATTGTACTAACAGTATAAGTCAAGCTCAAACTTACAGTTGGGATAAAAAAGCTCAACAACGTGGAGAAGATAAACCTTTGAAAATTAATGATCATTGTTGCGATATGTGGAGAGGGGGAATCTTTGGGCCTCGTATGATTAAATCAACACCTCAAATAGGAATGGTATATTTATGAAGATTATTGATAACATTAAAAAAACAATTTCAAACCTTCCAGGTATTCGTAGACCTCAAGACCATAGTCTGTATAATGCATTCCTTGGGAATTATGCTTGGGCACAGCGTAGGTCAGATAAACCTGCAGGGGATTTTGAAGTATACTATGAAGCATTGAATAATGTGTATGTTCACAGGTGCATTCAGGTAGAAATTGATTCACTTCTTGCTACTGGTTTTCAAATAAATAATTTGGATGAAGAAGAGATTAACATTGCTAGAACAAATTACTTGTATAATCTCTTTAATAATCCGCAAGGGTATAAAAGTGAAGTTACCTACCCAATGTTCCACAGTCAATACATTAGGAGTTTTGAAGGAACTGGAGATGCATTCATAGAATTAAACCATGAAGAATTATTCCAACAAGAAGTGCCTACAGGATTCACATATGTTCCAACAGAATTATTGAAATGGTATCCTGATACTGAACAATGGGGATACCGACAAATGGATCTAAGATATGAACCTGAAGAACTGATTCACATTCATGAACCTAACATAAGGGCCAAATCCAGTAAATGGGGAATGTGCAAAATCGATAAGATAGGCCTTGCAATCAGTATAATGTTCTTGGGTATGAAGTATAATAAAACCATCATGGAAAATGATGGTATTGACCCAAAAGCAGTACTATCATTCGATAAAGATATGGATGACCAATCATTCTTAAATGAAATCAGCAGACTAGGTGCTTTGAAACAGGAACAGAAAAAAGGCGGAACATTAGCAATCAAAGGCGGAGTATTCACCAGTCCATCCATAAATATAAGAGATATGGATTGGGAAAAACTACTCACATTCAGCCGTGACATGATTATTACCGCTTATGGAGCTCAACCTGCAATGGTAGGAGTAATCGAAACCGCAAACCTTGGAACAGGCAGTGGTGAATCACAAAAGAAAAACTTCAAAGACACATTACAAGGAAGAGCAGCATTCATCGAAGGAGCATTCAACAAAGTATTAGGCCATAATGGTTTTACTGAATTATTTAGATTCAATGATCTTGATATTGAAGACAAATTGAACCGTGCACAGATTGAAAATATCAGATTACAAAATGGTTCACTAAGTATCAATGAAGTTAGATCCAGTTATGGAGAACAACCTGTAGCATGGGGAAACGTTCCAATGAATTATCAAAATTACGGAATGATACCAAACCTGTTACAACCTACTAATGTAATGCCTTTAGGTGGAGATATTGAAAAAGCAATAGACACAGTTCAAAAATATAAATCAAAATTATATTCATCTAATATTATCAACTACAAAGGAGAATAATTTTATGGATTGGATAAAAATCCCATTTATAAAAAAGTTATCTCCTGAAGAAATCAGTTATCTCAAATCATTAACAGATGGTTTGGATAAACAGATTGAGTTAGTTGCTGAATACCTTGGAAGTGAAGAATTTGCAGAAATATCAAGCATGAACCAAAGACAGATTGATGCATTCTTCAGGAACAGTGGTATCAAACAAAAACTTGATGATCTCATAGAGTATAATGCAAGTGACAGTGAACAATTCATCAGGCAATTTTATAAGATTGGAAGTGAATTGGGATATGAAGAAATCGGCGGAGTATTAGCATACACTCAAGCCGACAGAATCGCATTATACAATTTAAGTCAATATAATTTTAACCTTGTTACGAACTTAAATACTGAACTCCGTGATGGCATCCGTGAGGTTATCTTTAATGCAGTTGCTGCAGGAGATGGTTATCAAACCACCATGAGAAACCTCATGGAACTACCATTAACACCAATCAACAACACCATTTCAGTAAGAACAAGAGCTGAAATGATAGCAAGGACAGAACATGCAAGAGCAGTAAATTCTGGAACACTGCAAGCATATGTTAACTATGGTGTTGAAAAGGTTGAAATCATAACTGCAGGAGATGACATTGTATGTGATGACTGTTTGGATATTGAAGACAGGAATCCATGGACCATACAGGAAGCAATGGAATTATTGCCAATGCATCCAAATTGCAGATGTGCTTTTGCAGCAGTTATTGAGATTGATGATGACTTGGAAAGAGTTCCTGACCCTATTAGTGTTGACTTAACAGATTAATTTTTTTTATTCTCATTTCGCTACTTTGAGATGTGACCTGGAATGTCGTTAAACTTACCCTGGATGTAATTTTCTATCATTTGAAAAATATGCAAAAATATTAGACCCTCCTTTTCGGAAAATATACCTCGTTTTTTTAGAATAAAGAAAGAATTAAAGAATATTTTTTCCCAAGTCCGCTTGATGGAATCATTTTTAAGGTTTTTTTTAACTTTAGCTTTTCGCCTTTTTTCATTTTCCATCATAATAAGAATGTTCTTTCTTTCTTTTTCTAAAAAAAAGGTTTTCTTTTAGAGGAGTGTTGAAAAGAAAAACTTGATGATGTAGATGGAGTTTAATCAAATGATTAAGAAAGAATTCAAGGTTTATTCTCCATTAACAGCCAAGAGTGTAAAAGAATTCACCACAAAATCAGTTGATGGTGATGAAGAAAGAATTTTGCTTGAAGGTATTGCCTCTACTACTTCACGTGACTTACACGATGAAATAGTATCAAGTGCTGCTATCGACATGATGGCAGAGCAAGCATTAGCACTTAACATTCATGCTAGTCACTGGTACGGCTTGGAAGATGTTATTGGTGCTATAAAAGATGCTGATGTGGAGGATAAGAAACTTCATATTAAATTCTTAATCACTAAAAAGTACACTCCTGACATTAAAGATCTGCTTGACACAGGTGTCAATCTAGGTCTATCAATTGGTGGTTATGTCACCAATTATGATGAGAAAAACCGTATTATAAATGAAATTGAATTGTATGAAATCAGTTTAACACCAATGCCTGCTAACTGGGACACTTTCGGAACAGTTACAACCAGTAAAGGACTAGTGGAATCTACTTGTATTGCTGGTGCATGCCATGCAATTGTTAAAACTTTAGATGGAGATAAAAATATGGAAACAAAAGATGAAACCCATAAAGAAGAAGAATCTTCTGGATTAACTCAAGATGACGTTATTCAATTGTTTAATGAGTTAATGGCTGAAAAAGAAGAAACTATTGCACAAGAAATAACTGAAAAAGTAGAATCTCAGTTAGAGTCAATAGTTGAAGCAAAAATAGCCGAAGCTTTAGATGAAGATTCCTCCAGTGAAGAAGAAACTGGTGAGGAAGAAACTAAAGCAACCGAAGAAGAAGATGAAGAAGATGAACCTCAGGAAGAAGAAACTACTGAGGAAGAAGAAGATGAGGATGAAGACAAAACAAAAAGCTTCAATCCTGACATGATTACTGAAATAATCAGTAAAGGCATTGATAATGCTTTAGGCGATGACTTTGCAGACAAAGTTGCTGAAAAAATGTTTGGCAAAATAGACCAAACAAGAGGAACTGAAGGTTCAAAATACAAACAATTCCATGAATCATTACAGGATGAACCTCAAGAAACCCCTGTTGAAAAATCAACTTACTCTACCAAAGAAACCGCTGAAATACTTATGAAAAAACAAAGAGCAGCAAACCCAATAATGGCTGCTGCATTAAAAAACCTAGAATAATTTTAATGGATGTGATTAATAATGTCTGAACAATACACTATGGAAGATTTAATCTCCAAAGTTGCTGCTAACTCAGCAGAATTAACCGAATTAAAGAAAACTTTCCAACAAGTATCTGATTACCCAAATTCAATGCAAATTGAGTACTCAGATGAACTCAAAACCAAAACCTTTGAAAAAGCACCTTTCTTAAGATTCCTTGAATCCAAAGGTCAAGTATTTGATGGTAAAGCTGCACTCGCAGGATACTTCGCAGAAACACCTGGTGCAAACGATGTTGCATTCATCGATGAACTCGATGACATCCCTGCAGCAAGTGCTGAATCCATCAGTGAAGTAACCGACAAAATGAAAACCATCGTAGCACCTATTGAAGTATCTATGATGGCCCAAATGGGTAACTGGAACTTGGACTTATTACAAAGATACCAAGACAAAAAATTCATTGAAGTTAACAACAAAACCGATGAAGCAATCATTGAAGGTTACGGAACTGCTGCTAAAAAAGATTTCAAAGGTATCACAAGATCTATCACAACTCACACCGAAGAATTAAACGGTGCTGCAATTACCGAAGGTGTAATTGATGACATGTTAGAAGCAATCGTTAACGATGGGGGTAACCCTGATTGTATCGTATGTTCTTACGGTGTTGCTAAACAATTAAAAGCAATTGTTGCACCATACAGAAGATACAACGATAAAATCGACATCGGCCTCGGCCACAGAGTCACCTCATATGAATCCATGTTTGGAACTGACATTCCTATCCTTGTTGATGGTAACTTCGACACCACCACTGGTGACAAATTAGCAATTATCGATTCTTCAACAATCGAAGTAAGAAGATTAATGCCACCTACATTAATCACTGATTTACCAGTTAACAAACTCGCTTACAAAAATGTTATTGCAGCATTCTTAACTACTCAAAACATTGGTGAGTTCCAAAACGGTTTAATTACCAAAATCGGTGATGGAGAATAAACATTCTCCATTTTTTTTATTTAATTAATGGAGGAATTTTGAATGGCATTAACACAAAAACAATTAGCAGCATTAGATGCCTGTCCAGTAATGAAAGAATTAAAAGATTGGATTATTGCAATCGACAATGAAGATGAACCTTACCCAATCAAAAAATATTTCTTTATCAGTTACGGTGAATCAGCATGTACTACTGAATTAGGCCGTGGTACTGTTAAAACCACTGGTGTAACTACAAGCGGTTACGTTCAAATTAAAGTATTAAGCAACAGTACTGAACAATCATTTGTTGGTTCAAAATATTATGTTGTTGATACTGCTGAACCTGATGGTACTACTGCATATCAATTATACACTGGTGCAGGTAGCGGTGCTACTGGAATGTATGTGAAAATCTCTTCTTCCCCATTCCCTGAAGAAGAAGATGACAGTTAAGAATAAATTAATGGAGGCAACTTCATGACTTTAATTGATGTAACTACTTTGAAATCTCAATTAGATTTAGAAGGAATCTCATATGATTTTGATGATAGTCAACTTGAGTTGCTTCTAAATAATGTTAAAAATGAATTGGCAGGATACACTAATGTTCCGATTTCCCCTACAAATCATAAGAGTATCATCCATGATTTCAAAGGGGATATGTTGGAGTTAGATTATTATCCTGTTAATAGTATTACTTCTTTGAAAATTGGATCATCTACTTTGACAAGTGATGATTATGTTCTTGATGAACATCTGGGCATACTCTATTTACACTCAAAATTGAGTGGAATGTTAGTTGTAGAGTATTGTTGCGTGATTTCTGATGAGATGATTACTAATGTTGTTAATCCTCTCATTTTTGATATAATCAAATATAGATTAACCACTAATTTTACTGGTAATGGTGTTATGACCTCTGTTAAAGAGGGAGATGTGAGTGTTAATTATGATAGTAATTCAAGTTTAGGTAATTTAATTCAATCCAGAATTAAGGATTTGAAGAACTGTTACTCAATCAGAATCAAGGTGATATGATGGTATTCTTTCCAAACGAAAAATTGGAATTATTTGAATACACCGAAACTGATGAACTGAATAACTACCTCGAACCTAAACATGAATACACCTACGTTACAACAGTTCCATGTGACTTTCAACCAATGAGTCAGGCAGATTCTATAAAAGAATTCGGTGAAATCATTGAAGACACCTTCAAGATTTACCTAGACAAAGATGTTCCAATAACATCATCAATGATCTTAAGAATCGAAGGCCAAACAGACACATACGAAGTCACAGGAAAAATCATGAATAACAATCACCTAGTACCAATACAACACCTCAAAGTTGTTGTTCAAAAACAACGCAAACCAACACCAGTGATTGAAAACACTACAATTGATACTCCTAACGAAGAAGGAGAGAATCAAAATGATTGATATTGAAGTTAAAATCAATCCTAGTTTTTACAAGAAAGTCAACCACAACATTCTCAAAAAATGTGAAGCCAACACTATCAGTAAAACTACACTTGAAGCCGAAAACAGGTGCAAGAAAAAATCACCTGGGCCAGGTAACCAACTACCAAACACCACCTATAAAGCAAGTGGACATTTGCGTAGAGGACACTCAAGTGAAATCACACCTGAAGAAGGATTGGTTAAAAACAATCAAAACTATTGGGTATATGTTGTTCATGGTACAAGCAAAATGCCTGCAAGAAACTATCCAAAGCAGGTAATGAATGAATTATACAGTGAAAAATTCATGAGTAGGTTATTCAAAAGTGAATTGAAAAAACAAGGAGTGCTTGATTAATATGATTAAACCAATTCATGCAATCATAAAAATGCTACAAGGAAGAGTCATTTTAACAGATTCCACAGATGTTAGAATCGTAAAAAGAACCTATCCTATAGATAAGACTCCTTGCATAACCATTGATAACAGTGGCGGAACTGCAATCATCAACAAACACATCACAAACAAGGATTATATCATACCAACCAATCATCCACAATATGACCAGGAACATCCAAACAAGACTATTTCTCAACAAGTCATACGTGAAGAAAGAAACATCAGTTTGGACTTGAATGTCTGGTGCGATGATGAAGACCAAAGAGATGAAATCACAGAACTAATCTCAAAAATTTTCTATCAGGTACAATCAGATCATTATACTTTTTGCCAAAATTATAATGATGGAAATTGTACTTACCTGAAAACCGCTTGCAAAGTCAATGATAATTCCATTAGAGGAATTAAAAAACAATGTCCCAAACCAAAGGAGTATCACTATCAAAATATTTTTAATGCTTATGATATTATCAGAGCAACCTTCGATGTTGCTCCATCATATATTTTAGATGATTTAACTACTACTCCACCTGTATTGAGAAGTATTATTAGAGTTTCTTTCAGTTACTATGAATACTATAAGATAGGTGGTGCAGTCAGTGAAAACTTGAATGTTGATGAGGAATTATTATGACAAAACCAAAGAAGAAAGATAAAACCTCAAAAGAGAAATTCACACTCGTGGAATTAGTGTCTAATTCCGATTTGCACTACCCATTAATCGTGATGAATCTCTCTCGTGCAGGTTTACTGAAACAATATGAAGAAGAAGTGGAAGCTCAAGGAAGGTTAGACATTGAACCTACCATGACTGAAGCTGAATTTAACAAAATAATGGAGGCTTAAAATCATGCCTATTACAAAAAGACCTGGAGTATATTTTAACGAAACAACCGAATTTGAACTACAAGGAAACGGTGGAAAGATTCCAGTATTCATAGGAAAAACTGGAAACGAAGCTGCTACTGGTTACAAAGTTGATGGAACTCAAGTACTAACTTTCAAAAAATTTAGTGAAGCAAACAGAACAATTGCAAATGGTGGAATTGGTACAGACACTTCAACAAATGATTTATTAGCAGTATTAAAAGACTTCTTTGAAGAAGCAGAAATCCAATCTACTGAAGACATTGGAATTCCTTATATTTACGTTATTGATGTTGGTGCAGCAACCTCAAAAGATGTATGGTTATCTGCATTAACTACTGCTAAAACAATGAGAAAAGCAACAATTGAATTCTATGTTGGAGCAGAAAGCATTACTGACACTGGGTATACTTTAGTTACTTTCATTGAAGCAGCTGCTGCAAGTATAACCACAGAAACTGCAAACTTAAATCTCCGTACTGGGTTCACCACAAAAGCAGGTGCAACTGATGCTCAACTAATTGCATTAAACCCTACTAGCGGTGGAATCTTAAAATCAAGAATTGGTATTATCGAACCTTTAAAATTCGGTAAACACGCTGCAAGATTATGTGTAACACCATACTATATTGAACCTGGTTTCCTACCTTTCAGAACAATCAAACCAGGAACATTCACAAACAGAACCGATGCTCAAATTTTAGCATTACAAAATGCAGGAATCATCTTCGGTACTGATGAAATTGTTGATGATCTTGTTGTTTGCAGAATCAATATTGGTACTTCAACCGCTTTTGCAGCAGACCCAAGACCTGCAGACTCATTACTCCATGCAAGATTCAACGCAGACCACTTACTCCGTGAAGTGTTCAAAGCAGTATTCACTCAAATCAAAGCAAACGAAACTGCTTCATATCTTGTTAAAGCTCAAACCAAAGTTGATGCAGTAATCGATGAAGAAGTAAGACTTGAAAGAATGATTCCATACAATGCTGAAACTGGAGATGGAACAAAATTAACACTCAAAGAATCTGACAGCAACCCATATGACATGGATCTTGAAGGTCAAATTCAAGGTGTAAATTGTACTTACACAATCGAAGTTAAAGTGAAAATTAAAAATCCTGCAACTAAAGCAGTACAATCATAGGTGATATGAATGGCTGATGAAGTTTACTACGGTGAATCTCAATTAATGTTTGGTGACCTTGAAATTATTTGCGATTCATTTAAAACTACCTTTAAAAGAGAAAGTGAAGAATTAACTGCTACCAATAGTTCAACACCATATGGTACTCAATTCGGTAAAGAAACTATTGAAGCTGAAGCAAGTGATGTTGACCCTGCTTTAAGAAAAACAATCAAAAAATTATACGAACAAAAAGCAAGAGAAACACTTGCCTCATATGACTTTGAAGAAAGCACAGGAAATCTTGTTGAAGATGATGTGCTTTATGGAGCATACATAAAAGAGATTGGTAAGGAAAACGCAAACAAACCTTTCTCTATTAAATTTGGTGCTACAGGATATAAGAAACAATAATTAATTCATATTGTTTCTTATTATTTTTTTTGAATTTTTTTTCATGATTATAATATTATTATAAGGGAGGTCTAAACAATGGGAAAAGATGAAAAAGCTGCAAAATTAGAAAAGAAATTACTCAAAACAAAATTTCCATTAGAATGCCAACAATTACCAATGGAACATTTAACAGATGAAGAAAAAACTGTTGTAAATAAATGTATCAATAAAGAAGATTTAACAGATCAAGAATTCACATTACTAAAAGCAACATTAGAAAAATACAGAGAATACATCACCAAATACAAACCAAATGAAACTATTGATGCAATGGCAAAAACTGTTGAAATCATCAAAACAGAACAAGATCTATTAGACATACTTGATGATGAAACCAACAGACTATTAAAAGTACATTTAACATACAACAACAAGATTTTGGAATTAGAATTTGAAATATTACCAGTCGATGATTCACGTGCTGTAGATTACATGCAAATGAACATAGACTTATTCAAAGATTACAATGAATCAGAAAAAAGATTATTCGTTGAAGCCCAACAAGGAAAACCAATCACACCTGAAGAACAAGCGGTGATTAATAAAATGAATAAAGAATTAACTGCAATGGCAGGTCAGGAAAAATCAAAAATGGTTGATGGATTCCTTGCAAGTCAATTAAGATTACCAAACTCAAGTCAAGACTATAACAAAAGATTAGAATTCTGGAAAAAATTCCCATTCCTCGAAAAATGGGCTATCGTGGAAAAAGTGGAAAATAGGTTAGGTTTAACAGAAAAATCTAACGAACAATTATTTCCAGATGGCTAACAGTTTCTATGGTGAAGTTTACTTCCGTATAAGTAAACATTTAGGATGGTTACCATCCGAAGTAATAAAGAACAAATTTAATCCTGATATTAAATTTCTAATTTTCAAATATTCTCATCAAATACGAACAGAGATTGAAGAAAGCAACAAACTTAAGGAAAAATTAGAGGAGAATAGTTAAAATGGTTTCATATGAAGATGTACTACTCCGTATACGTGGAGAAGACCAATCAGGCAGTGCCTTCAAAAGTGCTGAACAAAGAGCAGGAGCATTAAAAACTGCTGTTGGAGGTGCAGTAACTGCAATGTCTGCATATATGTTAGGTTATGCAAAAGATGCAGTTCAATCAGCAATGACAGCAGAGCAAGAATGGCAAAAACTAGGTACTGCAGTTAATAACACTGGTGGTAATTGGGATAAACAATCTGATGAAATCAAAGGATGGGTAAAAGACTATTCAAACAGTATGGGTAGAAGTGTTGCGGATACAAGAGCAGCAATCACTACCTATATGAACATGGGAATGTCACTTCAAGATTCCCAAAACGCCATGAAAGCAACAAGTAATTATGCTGCTCAAATGGGAATAAGTCAAGAGCAAGCAGCAGGTCAATTACAAAAAGCATTCATGGGAAATGGGAAAGCATTGAAATCATTAGGTTTGGATATTAACGATTATAAAGATAAAACTACTGGGGCTATTGATAAGCAAAGATTATTAAATGATATTCTGGGCCGTACTGGTGGGGCTGCAGATAAATATGCAGATTCTGCCTCAGGTAAATTCCAAAGATTGAACAATGTACTTGCCAGTATGAAAACTGACTTTGGTGCAGCATTAATGGATGCGATAACTCCATTGATTCCTGTAGTTCAAGGTTTTTTGAATGTTATTAATGGTTTACCAGGGCCTGTTAAAAGTGTTGGTTTTGCAGCAATAGCATTAGGTGCAGGATTGGGTATTATAGCAGGGCCTTTAACATCAGTTATTGGTTTAATGGAAATGATGGGAATATCATTGCCTACCATTGGTGGTTTGTTAGGTGCTGTTGGTGGTGAAACTGCAGCATTATCTGCAGAAGAAATGGCATTGGCAGCAACTCAAGCAGGTTTAACCGCTGAAGAAATTGGTGCGGCAGCAGCTCATGCAAGTAATGGTGTTGCATTAGGTGTTGAAGGTGCAGCAGCAACAGGTGCAAGTGGTGGATTCTGGGCTATGGCCGCAGCAGAACTGGCAGCATTATGGCCTATACTTTTAATCATAGGAGCAGTAGCAGCATTCATAGTTGTTGTCGAACAAATCGGAGAAGCTCTCGGTTGGTGGACAGATTTCGGTACAATGCTTGACGCAATCAAAGCAGGTGTAATGAGATTATGGGATGCATTCATCAACAGTCCACAAGTTCAAGGAACGTTAGCAGCAATACAAGGAGCATTCCAAGCATTATGGAATGCATTGCAACCAATCTTCCAATGGTTAACAGATGCATGGAATAACCTCTTTAAGAGTGATGGTGCAGGAAGTGGAGGCCCTGATGTAGTAGGCCAAATCATAAATGCATTTGCCACACTCGGAAATATTGCAGGAACAGTATTCTCATATATTCAACAAGGATTTGCAATTTTAGCAGATGTACTCTCACCATTATGGGAAGGCCTAATGAACATTGTTGGAATATTCGGCCAGTTACAGGATGGAACTATCTCTTGGGAAGATGCTTTCATCCAAGTGATCACTACAATATTCACAAGCATTATGAATTTCTCTGCAAGAGTTGGTCAATTGGCCTTACAAATAGGTCAAAGATTATTCGGAGGAATTATCAATTTTGTTAGACAGATTCCAGGAAGAGTATGGACATTCTTAACTCAATTAGGCGGAAGACTAATAGCATTCTCTGCAATGGGCAGAACATATGCAATGCAAATGGGTCAAAGAATACTGAATGGAGTTATTAACTTTGTCAGATTATTACCAGTAAGAGTATATCAATTATTAATGTTACTTCCAGGAAGAATTGCTTCCGCTGCAAGTGCTGCAGTAGGAGCAGCAGCAAGTCTTGCAAGTCAAGTTGTTTCCGCAGTAATAAATGGTTTCGTAGGAATTGCAGAACATGTTTACACAGAATTCATGAACATTCCAAGTAGAATTAATCAGGCAGTATCTGATGCAGTAAGTGCTGCTGCTAACTTTGGTAGTGCAATAAAAGATGCTGTATTGAATGCGTTACATATTGCTTCACCAGGTATAATTCAAAGGAAGATTGCTATTGAGTTTGCAGATATTCCTGGCCGTATTGGTGAATCCAATGATTATGTTTATTCTGCTGCAAGAGATTATGCAGGCAACATCCTAAGAGGTTTCAATGCACCGAAAATACCAATGGATACTGTAGTGAACAATGCTAACTACACTCCAACATCAGCAAATACTGGTGGAAAAGTATTCATTGTTAACTTTAATCAAGGAGCATTTGATGTTGATGCACGTAACTTCACAGATAAAGAAGCTCAAGGAATTATAATAACCGCATTTGAATCATTTGATGAACCTACTGGAGGAGTATAAATGGCAATCATGTATGAATCACTTGAAGGAGCAAACCTCAAAATTATGGGTTATCCTTTCTACGTTGAAAAAGTTAGTGCTGATAATGCTATCCGAAGAAGAGAATTTAACTGGAATGGCCTAGTAGGTGGAACATCAAAAGTCAGCAAAGGCCAATATGTGCCTTTGGAATTCACTGTCACTACTCATGTCATGATTGATTCCACCAGACCTGATATTCATAACAAGATCTTTGAGGAAATGATGAGTAAACCTGTTGTTGTTAGTTCACCTGAAATAGGTGGAACTTTCAAAGCGATTGTGGTGATTACTCCAGGACATGAAAAACAGAACTGGCTTGAATTATCAATCAAGATTAAAGAAGTTCCAGGAAAAGATAGTTTGATTCCTGGAGAATCTTTTGTTGTTCCTGCTACTAAAAAGATTGATGTCAAAAAGAAAAACAAAACACCTACTGGTAAAGGTACTGATAAAGATAAGAAAACAATAATAACTCGTTTTAATAAGAGAAACAGTGCTGCTAAAAAAACAAAAGGTAAATGAGGTTCAATATTATGGCAACTACATTTAGTATATCTAGAGTAGGATTGGAAGTGTACACTACACTAGAAGAAGATGCAGAGGAATCTGAAAAAATTGAAACCTCATCCACCAAAGAAACCACTACTGACACTACTGACACTACTGCAGATACTGAATCTGAAGACACTAATAAAATCAAATATGAAACTGGGGAGATAACCCAAATAAATTATATTAGTGAAGCATTCAGCGATAGTTTTGAACAAGACTACAGTGACATCAGCAGCAACGCCACAGTATCAATGCCTATCAACTATATCAATCATTTCTACAAAGGCCGTAGAGTCTGCTTAAAGAAAGGATTACAAAATAAGACAGATTATAAATGGGATGATATGGTTTCAGCATGCCTTGGATTCATAACTGAAATCAGTTACAACATGGATAAGGTAGAAGTGAAAATATCTGGAATGGATAAATTACTTGATCAAGAAAAACAATTCACTTTCTCACAAAGAAAAAGGTCTGAAATCGTAAAAGAAATCATTGAATCAAGTGGATTGAAAGCAAAGGTAGATGTCACAGGCCTTGTTGATGATGTATGTGATTTCACTAATGTTTCCAGTTCAGGAGATAGTGGTTCAGGTGAAAACAGTGGCCTTAAAGGAGGTCAAGGTGAAGATATTGATAAACTTGTTGCAAAATGGGTTGGCAGTGAAACTGATGAACTGAAAAAAGCACAGAAAATTCATGCAGGATTAAGAGATGATGTTGGAATCATCTATCAATATTATTATAACTCTAAATATGAAACTCCTGAAAACTGTTTGAAACATGCAAACAGTCCAGGGTTAAACTGTGGCGATACAGCGATATTAACTACTGCATGCATGTTAAGCGGAGGTTTAACAGCATATATAGTATTACGCTGTGATTCTGCTCATTACTTCACAGTTATTGAAATTGGTGGTAAGAAATATTATTCAGATTTAACCTGGTCTGAAGGTGCAAGATCTCAAAGACCATGGAACGAAGTATGGCAAGGAAACACATGCGGAAATAAATATAACGATGGTACTAGAATACCAGTAGATTAAAGGAGGATAATATGGCTACATACTGGGTTTGCAGCGACAATATCGATGGTAAAGAAAACAGTAGAATTGAAGCATTATGCAAAGCCCTAAAAGAAAAAGGACACAACGCAAGTAATGGTGGAGTCGGCTCAAATACTGTTCAATCACATGGGCAAACAAGCTCTGCAAATGGCCAGATAGGAGTCTTCATCTGCGGTGGAGTGGATATTCAAGTATTTTGGGATTTCGTTCAAGGAATAGGCAGTTACTATCATTATAAAAGATTCATTTATGTTTATGCTTCAGATACCGCAACAACTGATAAATGGTTAACCTGTAATGGTGCTAAAAACACGCCTACAGTTCAAGCATGGGATGACAATTATAGTGGAGGTCAAGGAGATGCAATCGGAAAAACTGTTGACCAATACTGTAACGAACATAAAGACAAAATATGGTATGCCTGTGGACCTCTTGGATGCACTTTCAATGATGTTATACAAAACTTCCTGAAAGGGGAAGGTGCAGGAGATTCTACAGATGACACCAAAAAAGAAGGCACTTCAGGTTCAAGTATTAAGGATGCTTTGAAAAAAGCGGTCAGTAAATGGGATGGTGATGTTGAGGTAAAAATAGTAGATGATACTGTGTATGTTAACAAAATTCCAGATCCATCAGATACCAAACTTGTTATCGATGAATATAACCATTCTTATTATGATTCAATTACCGTTACAGATATCAATCAAGATACTGTAAATCAGTTAATCACTAATTTTGGAGATTATGAGTTAACAATCAAAGATGATGTGCTTATTAAAAGATTTGGTTTGAAACCACAAAGAATAGAATTAGAAAATACTGTTAAAACATTAAACGATGCTAAAAAAGCTCTTCAAAGAGAATGGAATAAAATTCGCCGTGATGATGGTAGAAGTGTAGAGTTAAAACTCACTGGAAACCCAAATATCAAAGTGGGTAGATGGGTTAGAGTATACTTGCCATCTTATTTTATTGATGATTATATGTACATCAGCAAGGCCTCTCATGATGAAGATGCTAGTGAATGGAATACTAGCATAACTCTTGTTGATTATCCTCCAAGTTTCGGTGCATATGTTGAAGAAACTAAAGAAACTGAAACTGAAGATACTGACATTGATAGTACTGATACTGATGCTACAGCAGATACGGAGGAGGAGTAAAATGAACAGTAAAGATATAACAGTAACAAAACCACGTGCTAAAAATGCAGTACAAAAACATATAGACAAGGTTGTAACCCCAAAGATAGATAATGCTGTTAAAACTGCTGTTGAAAACGAAAGAATCAGAACTGGAGTCATAACTAAATTCTACCCTTATCTTGATAAGGCCATGGTGAAGTTAGATCATACCAATAAGTTAATCTTATGCAAAATATTACACCGCTACGGTGGAGATCTGTTTGATTTTTACACTCCATTATCATATAAGAAAGTTTATGATGAGAAATTAAAAGAGCCTGCAATTGTTCCCAAAGCTGCACATCACGTTTGCGTATTACAGATTCATGATGCAGACAGTGAAGAAAACCTCATATTAGGATATTACCAAAATGAGGAAATTGTAGGTTTCAGCCCTGCTGCTCCAGGAAACATGAAATTAATGTCTATGGGAGAAGTGAATAATTACTGGATTAACTTCGGCCGTGATGGTTTGGATTTAAGATTACCCAAAAAACCAACAATGAAAGTTGGAAAAGTAAACGTTCAAATGGAAGATGAAGAATATTATACCAAAGAAGAGGTAGATGAAATAATTAAGGATACTGCTGATAATACTGCTACTTTCAAGGAGTTATTGGAGGTCAGTCAAAATTATAATGAAACTTCAGAGAATACATATACTCTTTTCAGAGGTGATTGCTGGACTATAAATAATAACTTTGAATCAAGTGCAGCAATTACCAGTGAAACAACTACAGATTTCAGAGTAAACGGTACATTCAGAACCAAATCAGATATGATTGGATTATACTGGAATTCAAAAGACCTCATAACACATCCCTACATCAGCTATGGAGAACACAGTGACTATAGAGGAGTAACATTAGAATTTGATTATTCGATGACTGGATGCAGAGATTTCAATCATAACAGCAGCAGTATTACACTTGCTGCAAATACTGGTGAAATATATTACCTGCAATTGAATAGGTTCATCAATAATGGTCATGTTACATTGGATTTCAGCAGCTTGACTTTACTCCCAGGAAATCAATATATAGATAGAAATGGTCATGCTGTTACTGTAACTACTGAAACTCCTGTGGATGTCACTAACTTGAAATTCATAATGTTTGTTTTGATTCCTACTGTGTATGAGGAAAATCCTTTAGGTTATGAGATTATGTCCAATGTTGATTTCAATTGTGAAATCACAAATATTAGTGTTACTAATGGTTATATCTGTAATGAGCATACTTTCCTTGAACCTCATAAATATCGCCTTTGTGAGGGTTACGATGATTTCTATAATATGAATCCTAAACGTGTTTGCAAGGAAATGCGTAAACTTGGATACAATTCCTGGTTGGATCTATATATTGGGGCATCACATTTCTATGAAAAAAGCGGTACTCCTGGTGAAATCATTGATGTGTCTAATTTTGACCATACCAGAACTGAGATGATGACACTTAACAAAAATGTGCCTTTGAATAAATCTTTCCGTGCCTGGTTGGATTGTTACAGTAGGGAATTGAAAGCCAATGATTGTGAAAACCTTGTAATAAGTGTATCTATGGAGAATCTGCAATGCCCTAGTGCGTGGAGGCAAAAAGATTGCAATGGAAATGATGCAATAACTGGATGGATACCATCAACATTCTTTTACACTCCTTGCAATAGTGAAGTTGCACCATATATGCAATCAGTTAGTGAGGCTTGTTTGGATATTGTTGTTGCAAATAATATGCAACCAATATTGCAAATGGGAGAGGCCTGGTGGTGGTGGAATGAAAATGACCATCCAAATCAACCTCCTTGTTTCTATGATGCAGGAACAAAAGCAGCATATCTTCAAGAGTTTGGAGTTAACATGCCTGAACATACTACTGCATGGGATAAAGTATACGATAAATCATTAATGTATTGGTTAAATCAAAAACTCTGTGAATATAGTGACAAGTTAAGAGAAGTTGTTAAATCTGATAAATACACTAATGGGTTATATATGGCCTTGTTTTTCCCACCATCCGTACTTGATAAAGACAGAGTACCTCCAATGATGAAAGAAGTCAATTACATCAAAGGAGCATACTCCCCAGAAAAACTTGATGTACTACAATTAGAAGATTACGATTGGGTAACAGGCATAACTCCAGAAACAAAGGAAAGAGATAGAAGTCACCATCCTCAAGTCTACACTATAGGCCAATCATTAGGATTCCCTGAAGACAGATTACATTATTTCGGCGGTTTCGTACAATACCCAAAAGATGCTGTTGAATACTGGAGATTAATCAAAGAAGCAATGGATACAGCAATACAAAAAGGATTCAAAGAAACCTTTGTATGGGCAGGAAGCCAAGTCCGCAGAGATAACAAGATTATTGGATATGATAATTACGAATTAGTTTTACAATTAAAAGGATGAGATTTAATGTTACCAATAGACCCTAATAGTTACGATTACAGGTTTAACAAAACCCTGAACGAAGATGTAAAATTAAAAAGTGATGAATATGGCAAATATGATTTGGACATGGACAATGGTGATTATATTAATATCACTGGTATTGCTTCTTTACAGAATGCCTGCATAATAGCAATACTAACAAGATATGGTGAACTAAAAACAAATCCAACTTATGAGGAATTCGGCTGTAGAGTACATGACTTAATAAAAGGAAATAAAACCAAATTACTATTATTTGAAATGGAAACCAGTCTAACAGAAACATTACAAAATATGAGAAGAGTTAGAACTGTTGATTATTTAGAGATTACAGAATCAGATAAACATTCTTATGATGTTCTTTTTAAAGTTACCAGTATTAATGATGAAACTGTGAAAGGTAAGGTGGCCATATGAATTATGTTGAAAAAACTTATGAAGAAATCTTCAATGCAGCTTTACAGGACATGCTTGAAAGTGGAATGGTTAGTCATGCTGAAGACTTTGAAGATTTCATAGCAAACAAACAAGATATCAGTAACTATTATGTGATGGATAAATCAGTGATAAGTCAGATGATCTCCAAGATTTATAGTGAAGGAATCACTCCTACGTATGAATCTGCAAAAGTGGAATATGCCGAAGGAACAGACCTTGATAATATAGGTGAAACTGTTGGAGTGTTAAGGCCTGAAGCAACAGCCGCTGAAGTTCAGGTTACATTCACATTAAATGAAACATTAGAAGAAAATGTTAACATTCCTGCAGGATTATTATTAAGTACTCGTTCAGGAATAAGATATACAACATTGGAAAATGTCTTCATAGCAGCAGGTGAAACCACCACAATAATAACTGCAAGGGCGGTTGAACCTGGAGTGAAAAGTAAGATCATTGAAAACACATTAACACAAATAGTTGATGACCTCACATATCAACTAACTGTAAACAATCCTGCCAGTAGTACTGGAGGAGCGGAAGCTTACACTGATGATGAATACCGTTACTTAATAATGAATCATAAGAAAATCAATTTAAAAGGTTCAAACGAAGCTTTTGAATATTACTTTGCAAACTTCAACGGCATAGAATCATATAAACTCGTTCCTAACTGGAATGGAACAGGAACAATCAAATGCATACTTGACCCTGGAACAGACTATCAACTAAACAAAGCATACACTGAATTACAAAAAAGTGTTGTTCAAGCAGATGGGGACATCTTCATGTCAGCACCAATCGACAAATACATTGACATATATGCTATAGTCAACATTGACATAGACCAAATAAACCCATACAGTCAAGCTGAAAAGAATGACATCAAAGCAAAAATAATACAATCAATCAAAGTTTTCGTTGATGGAGGATACAGGAACAATGGAACATGGTATACTGGCCTTGCATTAGGTGAAGATTTCATACCTCACAAACTCGCAGTATTCTTAGACAATGAAATTCCAGAATTGAAAAACATTACTTTTAATTATCCTGAAGATTACATTGAAATTCGTGATGAGGAAATCGGCGTGTCAAACGAAATTACAATTGAGATGGTGTAGATGAAAGATAGTTTGAAGAGTCTTTTGGGAATGTTTCCTTATTTCTTTAAAAAGGATGAGAATTCCAATTTTTATAAATCTCAAAACATTACCAACAATCTTTTGAAAGATGTTTATCAAGCATTGTTTGATACAGGTGAAAGTTTTCGATTAGGGAAAAGGGTTCTTGTTTGGAAGGAGCAAAGTGAAGCGTATAATTACACTATTCATTTTGTTGCTAATTTCCCTTACTTGAAAACAGTTACATTGTACAAAAATGATACTGTGATATATACTGAATCATTCGATTATGATGACAATGTTGATTCCTTTAATTATTCTTACACTCACAGTACATTAGATGATATTGTAGGTAATGAAACCCCTGAAATAATACCTCAAGACAAATTTAAAATAATCGCTGAAACATATGAGGAACACTGTATCAAAAAAGGGTTTCCTGAAAACGATACAATACAAGGTAATGAGTTTGATCATGATGAAAGTTTGGATGAAATAGGAGCATTACATGACATCCCAAGAAAACAATACATCATTGTAGATGAAGACCTATATCCAACAACAGAACCAACCTATAATGACAGGTTAACCGAAGATGATTACCATTACATGAACAGGATAATAGGATACCTATATCGATTACATACAGAGCCTTTGCCAGTAGCGGAAATATGGAAACTCTACGGCATAGAATCAAAAATGGAAAACAGACAAAAACTATTACTCAAAGTTTTCGATATGGAAAGACATCCTAATTTTCATGATCCTGATGGGGATGGTGATGGATGGTATAGTGGAACATATGATGAAGAAACTGGAGAAATCATCCCATGGCAGCCGAAACAATGGGAACACCTAGACCAATTCTGTGATGACAGAAGCTTACTAGGGAAATATTTCTTTGTGAAAACATCAACCAGAATACCAACAAAAAACCAACCTGTAACATTATACTTTAGTTTCCTTAACAGCTTAGCAGAACCATTAACAGGTGACTTCCTGGTAGACATATACTTAGGGGAAACTGCAATAGTAACCAATTGCAACACACCTACATACATATTAACTGCTGATAATATTCCACAGGAAGAAACCAGTACATTCACAGTAATTGGAAAAACCAGTACTGGAGAAATCATAGGAACAGAACAAATAACAATCACAGTAAGAGGATGTACAAATGCTGACTTCTATGTTTCCACCAGTGGTTCAGATGAAAATGATGGAAGAACTAGTTTAACACCGTTTGCAACAATACAAAAAGCAGTAGACAAAGCAAACGGAAATCAAAACTTGATAGCAGTAATATCTGGGGATTATACTCTCACAGAACCTATAACAATTAACAGGTCATGCAGCATATTAGGATGTACTGAAGTAGAAATAGATAACGATCATTCAAATGTATTCTTCAGAGT
>Ga0310696_10002231_pt1 | contig 26136 bp, 22 predicted proteins | sample AusTroGonzalo_MG_4_FD_203885 | JGI IMG/M metagenome (GOLD analysis project Ga0310696, IMG submission 203885) | Bovine rumen microbial communities from tropical cattle in Woodstock, Queensland, Australia - Gonzalo_02 (v2) (version 2) | ecosystem: Host-associated > Mammals > Digestive system >...
GTGGCTTTCTTGGTTTTGGGTTCTTCTGCCGGTTCAGCAACTTTTTTTTCTGTAGCTTTTTTTGTGGCCATACTATTTTAATTGTTTGATTATCAAATATCTATAAATACAAAACTTCTAAATTGTCCATTTTAGAAATTGAGGCGGCAAAGGTACTAAATTTTTCTTTTAATGCCTTATAAATTATTTCCTTAATAAAAAACTCCCCTTCGTAATGCCCGATATCTGCGATGAGCATCTCGTTTTCGGCTTTGAAGAAGTCGTGGTACTTGATGTCGCCCGACACGTAGGCGTCGGCCCTGGCGCACAGAGCGTCCTCAATGAACGAGGCCCCGCCACCGCCGCAAACGGCTACCGTCTCGATGGTTTTTGCCGGATCCCCGTGATAGCGGATCACTTGCAGAGCCATTTGCTCCTTCACGTAGCGCAGGAAATCCATCATGGGCATCGGCTGGGGCAGTTTGCCGATGCGCCCCAAGCCATTGCGCTGGGCGAACGCCTCCACCTCCGAAGGCACCAGCACGCGCACATCGCGCAGGCCCAGCTTCTCGGCAAACACATCGTTGCCGCCGCCTTCCGCGCTGTCAATATTAGTGTGCATGGAATATAGCACCATATCGTGGCGCAAAGCCTTGCAGATCACCCTGCCCACGCGGTTGGTGGGCTCTATCTTGCAGAGGCCGCGCTTGAGCATCAGCGGATGGTGCGAGATCACCAGATTGGCGCCCATAGCAAGAGCCTCCTCAATGACTTTCTCCGACATCTCAAAACAGACCAGCGCACCGCTGATTTCCTGCTCCACATCACCGCACTGCACCCCGCAATTGTCAAAACCCTCCTGCAAACAAAGAGGAAAACGCTCCTCCAGATAATTCGTTATTTCCTTGATTTTCATAACATCAAATTTTGCGTACAAAAATAATAAAAATACCCTGCGGCACGATACCCCCAATCCGAGACGCAAAATTTTGCGTCTCTACCCCATGCACCCTTGTACCCCCCTGTACCCCTTTCACCTCATGTACCTCCTTCACCCCTTTTACCTCATGCACCATAAAAATCTGTATCTTTGCCCACTTTTAAAACCCTCTCTTATGAAATATGTGATTATCGGCGGCGTGGCCGGAGGCGCTTCGGCGGCAGCCAGACTGAAAAGAATAAACGAGGATGCTGAAATCGTGCTGTTCGAGAAAGGCGAACATATCTCCTACGCCAACTGCGGACTCCCCTACTATATCGGCAATACCATCGAGGACCGGAAGAAACTCTTCTTGCAAACTCCTGTTTCCTTCGGCAACCGCTACGACGTTGACGTGCGCACGCTGAATGAGGTGACCGCCATCAACCGCGACCGCAAGACCGTTTCCGTGAAAAATCTGCGAAACGGCAAGGAATACGAAGAGGAGTATGACATGCTGTTGCTATCGCCTGGCGCAGGGCCCATCAAACCCAACATTCCAGGTATTGACCTGCCTGGTATCTTCACCTTACGCAATGTAGCCGACTGCGACCGCATCAAGATGCAGGCCATTGACAAAATGCACGACAATGCCACCGCTGTCATCATCGGAGGCGGGTTCATCGGGTTGGAAATGGCCGAAAATCTGTGCCGGATCGGCTATGCTGTCACGGTAGTGGAGAAAGCCACACATGTGCTCACACCGCTGGACTGGCCCATGGCGGCCATCGTGCAGCAGCATCTCATCGACAAGGGCGTGCGCGTCATCACACGGAACGGCCTGAACGCGTTTCAAGAACAGGACGGCAAACTGAATGTGTTGTTGGAGGATAACACCCAACTGCCTTGCGATATCGCCATCCTGAGCATTGGCGTGCGTCCCAACACAACCTTGGCAAAAGCCTGCGGCCTCAAAATCGGCGAGGCTGGCGGTATCTGGGTGAACGAGTACCTGCAAACTTCCGACGAGTGCATCTTTGCAGTGGGCGATGCCATCGAGTTTCCGCATCCCGTGACAGGCAAGCCCTATTGCAACTTCCTGGCGGGCCCGGCCAACCTGCAAGCCCGTACGGCGGCCATGAACATGGTCTATCCCGAATCTGTGCAATATCAAGGCTCCGTCGCCACAGCCATCGCCAAGATCTTTGACCTGACCGCTGCCAGCACCGGACTCTCGGAAACCGCTTTGCAAAAGGAAAATATTGCGTACCAAACTGTTATCACGCACCCTGCTCCCCACGCCACCTATTATCCTGGCGGCCAACCCATCCATCTCAAACTCAACTTCTGTCCTGAAACCGGACGCATCCTGGGTGCGCAAGCTGTGGGCACGCAGAACGTGGACAAGCAGATTGACGTGATTTCCCTGCTTCTCAAGCACCAAGGCACCATCTTCGATTTGGTGAACAGCGAGCACGCCTACGCCCCTCCCTACGGCTCCGCCAAAAGCCCCGTGATGTTCGCCGGCATGGTGGCCGAGAATATTCTTTCCAATCTGATGAATCCCATTCAAGCAGCTGAATTAGACGAAATTCTGGAAAAACACGAGGATATCAACCTCATCGATGTGCGCGAGATTCAGGAATTCAAGGCCGGGACCATCGAAGGAGCAGAGAATTATCCCGTGGATGAACTTCGCGAATTTCTGGAAGATATTCCGCAAGACAAGAAAACTGTGGTGTTCTGCGAAGTGGGCCTCCGCGGATATGTGGCCGCCCGAATCCTCATGCAATCGGGATTTGAAGAAGTATATAACCTCATCGGCGGCATGAAGACCTACCGGCTGGTGGGAAAACACAATAAGTAGTTCAAAATTCAGAATTCAAAGTTTAGATTATTTTGAACTTTGAACTTTGAATTTTGAATTTCATATTGTATGTTGTATTTTTGCAGCCCAAAATTAAAAATAACAATTTATCATGGCAGAATGTAATCATGACTGCGGACATTGCAGTCAATCAACTTGTGAACAAAGAGATTTACGTGAAAAACCGAATCCCAAAAGCAATATCAAAAAAGTAATCGGCATTGTGAGCGGCAAAGGCGGCGTGGGTAAGAGCTCCGTCACCTCACTGTTAGCCGTACAACTGCGTCGCAAAGGCTACCGTGTGGGCATCCTTGACGCTGATATCACCGGTCCCTCCATCCCCAAGATGTTCAACCTCCACACTATCGTCGGCGGCACGCAAGATGGTGTGATTCCGGCAGAAACCGAGAGCGGCATCCAGGTCATCTCAGCCAATCTGCTGACCGATGACGAGAAAACACCCGTCATCTGGCGCGGGCCTCTCGTTGCAGGTATGGTGAAACAATTCTGGACGGAAGTGATTTGGGATAACATTGATTTTCTGTTGGTTGACATGCCTCCTGGCACCGGTGACGTGCCGTTGACCGTATTCCAAAGCATGGCCGTGGACGGCATCATCATGGTGACATCCCCGCAAGATCTGGTTTCCCTCATCGTCAGCAAAGCCGTGAACATGGCCGGCATGATGAATATCCCTGTGTTAGGATTAGTGGAAAACTACAGCTACATAAAATGTCCGCATTGCAGCGAGAAAATCAATGTGTTCGGCACAAGCCACGCCGAAGAAGTGGCCAAGGAGTTCAATCTCAAACTGCTGGCCCAGATGCCCATCGACTCCAATCTGGCCCAGTTGGCCGACAAAGGCGAAATTGAAAAAGCCGAAGTGGATTATCTCGACAACGTGGTGGACATGCTGGAAAGCTTGGAAGCGTAATCTATTTGGATTGGCAGACGGAGTAAACCACATCTTCCATCTCAACTGTTGTTAATTGTACGGTTTCCAACAGCTTGTCGGAAAGAAGGGTGGGCAGATCCTGTGTGAGCCCCTGTCCTGTGTATTTCAGCACGGCCTCTTTTCTCGTCCATAGCCGCATAAAGGCCCGGTCGGGAAAAGAATGGTGGCGGATTTCTTCTATTTCTTGTTCACTGCAGCATTTGAGCAGCAACGGTTCCCGAATCTTCCTGTCAGCGGCTTCTATGTCGCATCCCACAGGTCCCTGATCATCAATAACACAAAGCACCCCTTTGGCGCAATGGCTGAGGTTGAAATGGATGTTCGGGTATTCTTTCAGCACCGGTTTCCCATGTTCAAGATAATCGAACGAGACTTCATCGGTGATTCCGAAATCTTTTCCAAGTCCCTCTTTCAAGAGCAGATAGGCTTCAGCGCAGAGTACCTGCCCCGGATGATGACGGAACTTGAGCAACTGTTCGCGGCGCCAGACAGGCAATTGCGGCAGCAAATCCAGTTCCAACTGCTGCGGTGTCACTTGTTCGGGATGTAAAAACAGATACGTGTTCATCTTCTACTCTAAAAATCGGGCAAAAATACTAAAACTCAAAACTAATCCTCCCCCTCAAACCGAAACCCTGCATGGGGTAGTTGCGGATAATCGAATAATTCTTGTTGGCGAGGTTCAAGAACTCAATCTTGAAGCCGAGTTTGGTGCTTTTGATAGGATACTCATGCCCAATGGTGATGCTGTGGTCCACATAACCGGGCACCTCGTTGGCGGGAATATTCTCACCCAAAGCATAGCGTTTGGCACACAGAATAGTGGCGTAAGTTATGGTAAACCAAGGCGTTTCCAATCCTATACTGGTAGAGCCTGACCATACAGGTGTATAGGGGATCTGGTGATTGAATGTCTTGTCTAACGGGTTGGTGCGATCCACGGCCTTCTGGTAAGTGCCGTTGCCATTCATCCGGAGGTAATAGTGTTTCACAAACTGATACTCGAGACCGGCGTTCAGCTCCGCACCCGCGATCCATACCGTACCGTAGTTAAGCATGGTCCAGGAGAAGAGGTTGTGCGAGGGAAAGGCCACGATTTTATCTTTCACGATATTGAAATAGCCGTCCAAGGATGCGGAAAGATAAACCTTGCCAGCTGCCAACCTTTGTTGATTCAGTACCGCGCCAAAGTTCCACTGGTGGGTTTTTTCCGGTTCCAGGTTGATATTGCCCACTTCACGATAATAGAGGTCGTTGAAGGTGGGCATTCTGAAGATGTTCTTGTAGAAAGCCCTGAGGGTGACCGCATCCTTGAGCCGCACCGATGCGCTGACCGCCGGAGAGAGATGCAGGTAGTTCTTGCCCAACTGCCCGCCCTGCGACATGTTGTTGACTGTCGTGAACAGCATATTGCCCACAATGGTGAAAACTTTCTTTCCGCCACGCACCGACAATGAGGTCATAGACGTGAATCGCGCCGGATTCATGTATTCCATAGTGCTGGCATTAAGCTGATTATAAAACAAATCATTGGCCACGGACACAGAAAAGTCGATATCCTTATTGCTTTTCGGAAGCGTATAACTGAGCACATTCGTAAGATAACCCTCATACTGCCGGTACTCATTATCCAGTTTCCCCTCTGCATTCAGATAATCGGGGTCCAGATAGTGTGTGTAATCGTAGTTGAACTTGCCGCCCACCTGATACCGCCACCCTTTTCCGAAACGATGGTAGTACTGTGCTTGCGCAAAGGTGTTCCTGTTCCAAAGCCTTTGGGAAGAGTTCAGATTGTAGAACACAGTAGCGGAAGGCAGTCCGCGCTCCGAATCATAGTAGTACCATTTCACCAACAGCCGCTGGTTGGCGTTGAAACTGACCTTTACGTTGGCTTCCGCGTTGATGGCCGAAAGGTCCGTGTTCTGCCTCCTCTCGCGCGAAACACTGTCGGTAAGCCCCCCGTAATGCAAAATGTAGGGATATTCTCCTTTGGAGTATGTGTAATTTGCCGACAGATTCCACAATACGTATCGGTCGCTTTGCTTCTTGCTCTTAATCAGATTCTCAAGAAACAACTGCGGGGAGATAAGACCGTACATGCCAGCGGTTAACGCCACCCTAACTTTCAGTGGTTTGTCTGGAAAAATGTTGGTGGTATTGATATTCAACAGGTTACTGTAAGAAAACAGACGTGCGGGTTTGAAGATGTCCAAGTCCAATCCGGTGGTAAGATTCAGGCTGCCGATATTGTCCAAGGTGAGCTTACCCAAGTCAATTTGGCCGGTCTGACAGTCGGTGAGGGCCATGCCGTCGTAGGCCACGCCCGTGTGCTGCGAGCCAAGTCCGCGCACGGAAACCGTCTTCATTCCTCCGGTGCCACCATAGTCCTTGACCACCACCCCCGACATGAATTTCAAAGCGTCCGACAACTGTAGGGCTGGCAGATTCTCGATTTGATGCACAGTGAGGATTTGCACTGCGGCGGGACTTGCCTCAATCTTAGAGTACCAGCCGCCGATCTGCACCTCCGGCAGCCACTGTGCCGGCTTTTCAGTGGTGTCACTTTGCGCCGAAGCAAGGCCTACAAAAAAAAGGACAATCAGTCCTGTCAATAAAAACCTGATTGTCCGATTTCTTCTCATAAAGTGACTTTTATTACCTGTTAAACGTATTTGTTACCGAAATCAACTTGCACATTGGCCACATATTGGCGTATCTGCTGTTCTTCCGACTTCTTGCAAATCAACAGCACATCACCATTGTCAACTACAATATAGTCTTCCAATCCTTGAACCACCACCACTTTGTTTTTGGGGGCATTGATGATGCAACGGCTGGTATCGTAGGTTTTGACGTGATTCCCCGTGATGGCGTTGCGATTCTGGTCTTTCTTGCGCAGCTCGTATAGGGAGCCCCAGGTGCCCAAGTCCGACCAACCGAACTCGGCGGCATACACTTTCACATTCTTGGCCTTCTCCATGATACCGTAGTCAATGGAGATATTTTTGCAGATCTGATAAATCTGATCTACAAACTCCTGTTCCTTGTCCGTGTTAAACAAATCCTCACCCTGTTTGAACAAGTCGTTCACTTCAGGAAGGTGTTCGGCAAAAGCCTTTTCAATAGAAGATAAAGACCACATGAAGATGCCGGCGTTCCAGAGGAAATCACCACTCTCAAGGAAACTCTTGGCCATTTCCAGTTCGGGTTTCTCCGTAAAGGTCTTCACTGCATAAATTGTGGCATTCTTGTCATAGCTCTTGTCCTCGTCGTACTGGATATAGCCGTATCCGGTGTTGGGTGAGGAGGGACGGATACCGATGGTGAGCAGCCAGTCGTTGGCCGACACAGCCTCAAGACCCTGCTCTATCACCCTCGTGAAGACATCCTCTTTCAGAATCACATGATCGGAAGGGGCCACTACAATAACCGCATTGGGGTTCTTTTTTTTGATTTTATAGTTGGCGTACGCGATGCACGGTGCGGTATTGCGACGATAAGGTTCCAGAATCACTTGGTCTTCAGAGATTTCCGGAAGCTGCTCCAACGTAATGTCTCTATAATTCTTGCTGGTGACGATATAGATATTTTCTTTCGGACAAATCTTGGTGAAACGATGAAACGTTTTCTGAATCAAAGTCTGACCTTCGCCAAGAATGTCAATGAACTGCTTAGGGGTTTTGCTGTTGCTCATCGGCCAGAAACGGGCACCAATGCCGCCAGCCATGATGACGCAGTAGTAATTTCGGTTTAGCATTATTTGGTTTATAAAGATTTAAGGTTCGTAAAAATGGTACAAAGGTACACGGGGTTCATGAGATACACGGGGTATGAGACCTGAATGTACGCTGTTTTCTGTACCCTATTCTCTGTTCAACGCTTTCACGCCGGGCAGTTCCTTGCCTTCAAGATACTCGAGCATGGCACCGCCGCCGGTGCTGATGTAGGACACAAAGTCGGCGAGGTCGTACTTGTTGACCGCTGCGATGGAGTCGCCGCCACCGATGACAGAGTATGCACCGGCCAGTGTGGAAGCAGCCACACTGATGGCCACAGCCTTGGTGCCCTTGCTGAACTTCTCCAGCTCAAACACGCCCACAGGACCGTTCCAGAGGATGGTCTTGGATTCGCGCAACACTTGTGCGAAACTGCGTTGTGTTTTGGGTCCGATATCCAGACCTTCCCAATTGTCGGGAATGTTGTTATCTTCGGTAATCAACACGTTGGCATCATCGCCGAATTTGTCTCCGCAGATGGTATCCAGACGGCAATAGAAGTTCTTGCCGGAAGTTTTCACTTGGTCAAGAATCTCCTTGGCGACGGGCAACATGTCGGGCTCAAACAGAGAATTGCCGATAGTATAGCCCATGGCAGCCAAAAACGTGTAGCTCAAACCACCGCCCACGATGAGGTTGTCAACCTTGGGCAGCAAATTGGTGATGATGTTGATTTTGGTGGACACCTTGGAACCGCCAATGATAGCAGTGAAGGGTTTCTCGCCGCCGTTCAGCACGGTTTCTAAGCTCATCACTTCGTTGTAAAGCAGGTAGCCAGCGAATGCTTTGCCCGGGAAGAATTGTGCGATAGTAGCCGTGGAGGCGTGCTCGCGGTGCGCGGTGCCGAAGGCATCGTTCACATACACGTCGCCCAAACGGGCAATGGCCTTGGCAAAGTCCACATCACCCTTCTCTTCTTCGGCATGGAAACGCAGGTTCTCCAACAGGGCTATTGAGCCGGGCTTCAAACCGGCAATCACATTGGCGGTGGTTTCATCCAGCACGTCGCCGGCGAAAACCACCTCTTGACCTAAAATCTCAGAAACCTTGTTGACAATGTGACGCAGAGAGTATTTGTCGTTGACTTCTCCTTTGGGACGACCCAGATGTGACATCAAAATCACCGTACCTCCGTCGTTCAGAATCTTGCCGACGGTTTCCTTGGTCCGGATGATACGGGTGGCGTCCGTTACATTGAAATTGTCATCCAATGGCACGTTGTAGTCCACGCGGATGAGCGCTTTTTGGTTGCTGAAATTGTATTGGTCTATCGATTTCATAATGATATAGGTTTGTGAAAACTGATATGATAACTGAATAATGTTCTTTTTATTGTTTGGAGGAAACTAAACCGCCACCTCGGCTTTGATGTGCGGGTGCGGGTCGTAATTCTCCAATTGGAAATCCTCATACTGGAAAGAGAAAATATCTTTCACTTCTGGATTGATGCGCATAGTAGGCAGGGACCGCGGGTCGCGCGACAATTGCAACTTGGCCTGTTCCACATGGTTGGAGTAGATGTGCGCGTCGCCTAACGTGTGGATGAACTCCTTGGGCTTGAGGCCGCATACCTGGGCCACCATCATCAGTAACAGCGTGTAGGAGGCGATGTTGAACGGCACGCCGAGAAAAACATCCGCGCTACGCTGATAGAGCTGAAGCGAAATTTCGCCATTGTTCACATAGAACTGGAACAGCACATGGCAGGGCGGCAGGGCCATCTTGTCAATCTCACCCACATTCCAGGCACACACCATGAGCCGGCGCGAGTCCGGATTCGTCTTAATCTGTTCTATCAACTGGCTAATCTGGTCCACGCTTCCGCCATCTGGTGTGCCCCACGAACGCCATTGCTTGCCATAAACGGGACCTAAGTCACCATTGGGGTCAGCCCACTCGTCCCAAATGGAAACACCATGATCTTTCAGGTATTTGATATTGGTGTCGCCTTGCAGGAACCAGAGCAACTCATAGATGATGGAACGCAGGTGCAACTTCTTGGTGGTCAACAAGGGGAAACCCTGCGACAAATCAAAGCGCATCTGATAGCCGAAGATACTGTAGGTGCCAGTACCCGTGCGGTCCGACTTATAGGCGCCTGTCTCCAGAATAGTGCGAAGTAGGTCTTGATATTGCTTCATTGAAAAAACCAGTTAAGGGCTGCAAAGATAGCAATTTTCAACGACTTTTGGACAATGAAAATCCAAGGGTGCCTATTCGTACCTCAACGCGGAAATCGGGTCCATATTGGCGGCCTTCTTGGCAGGATACCAGCCGAAGAAGATGCCCGTGAGCGCACAAACCACGAAGGAGGCCACAATAGCCATCTCGCTCACTACGTATGGCATATTCAACAGTTTGGAGGCCACATACGAGATGATCAGGCCGAAAATAATGCCGATCACGCCGCCAATGAGGCTCAAAATCACACTTTCGCAGAGAAACTGCAGCTTGATGTCGCGGTTGTGCGCGCCGATAGCCATGCGCAAACCAATTTCCTTGGTGCGCTCCGTCACCGTCACATACATGATGTTCATGATGCCTATACCACCCACCACCAATGAGATGGACGCAATAGCGGCCAACAAAGTGGTCATCAGGCTGGTGACGGAACTGATGGTGGAAACCAACTCTTCTTGCGTGCGGATGTCAAAGTCATCCTTGTCACCGGATTTGATGCCGTGGGTGCTGCGCAAAATGTAGGTAATTTCCGTGGCAGCCAACTCGGATTCCTCTTCCGAAGTGGCGGATGCATACAACATATTGAAATAGGTGATACCCAAAAATCGCTTCTGAATCGTGGTATAGGGCGCAAACACAATGTCATCTTGGTCGTCACCCATGCCGCTTTGTCCCTTTTCGGCCAAAATACCAATCACCGTCATGGGAATGGAGCCGAAACGGATAGTCTTGCCTATTGGGTTTTCACCATTGGTAAACAGCTTGTTCACCACCGTTTGACCGATGACGCACACTTTGTTGTAGCGTTTCACATCCTCGTCGGTGAACATCACACCCTCTTTCAATTCATATTTCCGGATGTCCAGATAAGAGGCCGAAACGCCATTGATAGAACAGCTGTGATTATTGTTTCCGTATATCAACTGCTTGTTGCTGCTCACCACAGGGGAAACGGCGGCCACATAGCGGGTGTTCTTGGTCAATGCCTCCAAATCCTTGTTGTCCAATGTTTTGGAAGAAGACATACCCATATCCACACCGCCTCGTTGCTGGCGGGCGGGCATAATCATGATCATGTTGGAGCCCATGGAGGAGAGTTCCCCGCGCACGCTTTGCGTGGAGGCCTGCCCAATACTGACCATGGCGATGACGGAAGCGATACCGATCACGATGCCGAGCATGGTGAGGGCGGTACGCATCTTGTTGCGGAACAGCGAGCTGATGGCTATTTTGATAAGATTTCCGATATTCATAGCTTAATCTTCTTTTTGGAGGTTAAGGGCGGCTAACGCTTCGGCGGCCGATTGTGTGTCAATGGGCGCATCTTCGATAATCTGCCCGTCGCGGAGTTTGATCTTTCGTGTGGTGAAGGTGGCGATGTCAAGCTCGTGCGTGACAAAAGCGATGGTTTTGCCTTGGCTATGCAGATCCTGGAACAGACTCATGATTTCGTAAGAGGTCCGTGTGTCCAGGTTGCCCGTGGCCTCGTCGGCCAGCAGAATCACGGGATCATTGACCAGCGCGCGGGCGATGGCCACTCGCTGCTGCTGACCGCCGGAGAGCTGGTTGGGCATGTGCTCCATACGGTTTTCCAAACCCACCAATTTGAGGGCCGCTTCCGCACGCTCGCGACGCTCCTTGGTCGGCACGGAGTTGTTGTAAAACAGCGGCAACTCCACATTCTCGATGGCCGTGGTGCGCGCCAACAAGTTGTAGTTCTGAAACACAAAACCGATCTTGCGGTTACGCAGGGTGGATAATTCGTTTTTACTCAAGTCCTTAATGGAAACTCCGTCAATGATGTAGTCGCCGGCGGTCGGCGTGTCCAAGCAACCCAAAATGTTCAGCAGGGTTGATTTTCCCGAACCGCTCGTGCCCATGATGCTCACAAACTCGCCCTCCGTGATGGAAAAGGAGATGCCGCGCAGGGCATGCACATCCTCGCTGCCTACACGGAACACGCGTTCTAGCTTTTCTACTTTCAAAATGTCTTTGGCCATAATTATCTGCTTTTCCGTTGGGGAGGTCCTGGCATAAGCGGGTTGTTTCCGCCTTCTTTGCCTTTGCCTTGCGGCATTCCGCTCATTGCCTCGCTGATGCTTACGATTACTTCATCGCCTTCCCGCAAACCATCCATAATCAATGTTTTCACCCCATTGTTCAAACCCGTGGTCACACTCATCTGCTCGTAGGTCTTTTCTCCTTTCTTCACCCAAATGGCCTTCCTGGTGATGTCTTTCAAACCCTGGGCAAGTTCTTCCTGGTTCTTATACAATGATTGGAATGTGTAACCTTTTTTCTCAAATTGTTTCTGAACAGTAGGATCAAGAGATGTGTACAAGGCAGTCATCGGGATGCAGATGCCGCTTTCCTTCTTGGTAACGATGGTCACATTGGCCGTCATGCCCGGGAAAAGTTTTGTTTCAGGATTCGGGGCATTGATGATAACCGTGTAGGTCACCACATTGGAGGTCACCGTCGGGTTGATGCGGACCTCACGTACAGTACCCGTGAAGACATCATCCGGGAAGGCATCCACGGTGAACGTCACGGGCTGACCGGCTTTCACTTCTCCAATGTCAGCCTCATCCACGGCAGCCTCGACTTGCATTTGCGTCAGATCGTTAGCGATGGTGAACAGTGTGGGCGTGCTGAACGAAGAAGCCACGGTCTGGCCCTCCTCCACAGCCTTGTCCATAATCACACCATCAATAGGTGAATAGATGGTGGCGTATGAGAGGTTAGTCTGCGCACGCGACAATTCCGATTGTGCCGTCTTGAGCTGATTCTTAGCCAGATTCAGCGAGTTCACTGCCGACTCGTAAGCCTCCTGCGTGGCAGCCTTGTTGTCGTACAAGGCCTTTATTCTGTCAAACTGCTGTTGCGCCAACGTCAGGTTGCTTTTGGCATTCGAGACACTGGTCTGCGCCTGCGTGAGTTGCTCATTCAGGTTAGAGCGGTCCAACTCCGCCAATAGTTGTCCTTTTTTCACCACTGAATTGAAATCCACATAGATACGTTCCACGATACCGGACACCTGCGTACCCACATCCACTTTATAGACGGGCTGCAACTCTCCTGTGGCGGTCACCGTCACTTCAATACTGTCCATTGTGCTCCGCACCGTGTTGATCTGCATCTCGACATGTTTGCCTTTCTTAACGGCAAATATCACAATCAGCGCGACAATCACCGCTGCAATAATGCCAATAATCCACCAGATTTTTTTTGATTTTTTCATTTTATCATGTATTTAACTTTTTTTCAATTCCCTTTTTCACCCCTTTCACCTCATTGACCTCTTGTACCTCATGTACCCCCTTCACCCCATGCACCCTTACAACCGCACAGGTTCGCCCATCATTACATCCAGAATCTTGCGTTTGAGAACGAATGAATATTTCGCCTGCATGTAATTGTTGAGCTGGTTCAAATAATTGGTTTGCTGCTGGATAAGGTCCACGGCGGTCACAGCCCCGTATTTGAATTTGAAACTGTAGGCATTGTAATTGGCTTCATACGCGTCTTTTCTGGCTTCCGCTGTCATATAGTCATTCTGAGCGGAAAGCACATCCAGATAGTACTGTTGCAGTTCGCGGCCCACCTGGTATTCTGTCTCTTTCTGGCTCAATTCCGCCTGCTGTACACGAAGCTGTGCCTGTTGCACGTTGTGGCGCACAGAACTCCGCTGATAGATGGGAATGTTGAGGTTGAGGCCCACATTCTCGCCCAAACCATGCCACAACTGCGTTCCCCAGCCCAAATTCTCAGAGAGATTGTTATTGTTGTAACCCGTGCTGATACCCGCATTCAACGACAAGCTCGGATAGTAGTTGGCTTTCTGCAACTTTACGTTATACTGCGCATTGGTAACGTCGTTCTGGCTGATTTTCAGCTCTGGCAGGTAGTTTATGGATTTGTCTATCATTTCCTGCATTCCGGGAATTTCCAGACTGCGAAACAACGTCGCGCTGTCAGGGCGGACAATACGGATTTCCATGACTGGGTCTATTGCCAATAAGTTTTTGAGCGTGAGGTAGTTATTCTGAATATTGATTTTGGTATTCTCAATGTTGAAACGGTCAGAGGTGTATTGCGCTTGCAGCATTTTGTAATCGCTCTCCAAAATCTGACCCACCTTGAATTGCTGCTCACCCTGTTCCATCTGCTCCTGACTGCTCTTCAGCACTTCCTGCTGGTATTCTAGCATATCCTCATTCATCATAATGTTCAAAAAGGCCTGAATGATGGCAACGCGGATGCTGTTTTTGTTTTGTTCCAGTTCCAGATTCGACTGTTCCACCTGCAACATACTCTGCTTAATGGAGTTCTGATTACTGAGACCATTAAACAGCGTCATACCGGCACTGATACCATAGTTGCCGTTCCAGGACACCGATTTCTGATAATGGTTGGTACCCAATCCTTGAGAGGCGGAAGCGGAGATGGAGGGTGCTAGGTTTTCTTTGGCTTGTTTCAAACTGATTTCGGAAGAAGTGACGTTCAATCCTGCGGTTTGCAAAGAATAATTGTTCTCTTCCGCATATTTGATACAATCTTCCAAGGTAAACTGCGTTTTTAGAGAAGTGTTCTGACCGTTCTCATTCTGGGCGAACAAGGAAGAGGCAAACAGACAGAAACACACGATTAATATGTTATATTTCATTGTGGTGAAATTTGAAAAACTTTTAAAGACCGTTTATTAAAACCATAAGTTTAACGGAAGCAAAAATAATCATTTCTTTTGTATCTTTGCCACTCCAAAACCATTGACTTTTATGAGAAAAACAGGCTTGCTTTTCATGCTGATAATTCCGCTTGTTTTGTTCAGCTGCCGCCACAAACCGCAGGAGAACACGGAAGAGGAGAATTACAACTATCCCGTCTCCATCATTGCGGACACCCTGCGGGCAGATCTTGCTGACAACACGGAACTATATCCTCTTACAGAGGAATTTATGGAATCTTTCCTTGAAAAACACAATGATTATCAAGGACAGAAAATCACGGCCAGGGTGGCGTTTCCGGAGGAATGGGGCATACGTTGCGTGGAGCGGCTGCCCGAAGGCAAAGAGCTTTGGCTCATGCAATCTCAGTCGCGAGAATGGATGTATTTGGTCATCACTTCCGGCTATGGCACCCAGCGGATTCTGGACTTGATGCCAGTTGCGGTCAACATTGCCAATGAGACAAATGACGTACTTGAAACGGAGGAATGGAACACGCTCCGTATGCCGGACGGCTCATTTGTAGTGAACAAAAACTACGAGTGGGTACGCTCAGTGAGCAAGGCCACGCGCCAACAGGTGATGGACAACCCTGAAAGGTACCACCGCGAAAACCATGTGATAGAAGAATACATTATAAATGACATGGGACGCTTTGAGTTGGTGGAGAACACTGACACGCTACCCAATTACAACGCCGTGGTGTTTTTCTACAATCGCAACGAAAAACCCGAAGCCTGGGACGAGTGCGTGGAACGGCTGCAATCGTTCTGCGAAGAGAATGGTATTCTATATGAAGAAGTTTACCAGAATTACAGCCAGGTGCTGATTCAAAGCTATGATTTCAGTTTTTCCGTCACCGCTGACATCACCCCGTACGTGGGAAATGTCATTTGCGGCATGGTGCTGATAAAGAAGGAGGAGGAACCTAAGACCATCCCCTTCGGTAGCTATGAATATATGCTGATGTCTCTCCGGCGGTATTTCAGAATCACCACACCCGAAATGGCCCTTTAGCGTATGAAAGAGCGGTTTCTCGAACAGATGATTCACTTGGTGGGCGAGCCCGGCGCGCACAGCTACCTGTTGGCTGTCAGCGGCGGGGCCGACTCCAGCGTGATGGCACACCTGTTTCACGAAGCCGGTCTCCCCTTCGCCATAGCACACTGCAACTTCCACCTGCGCGGAGAGGACTCCAATGCCGACATGCGTCTTGTTAAAGAATTGGCAGAGCATTGTGGTGTCAAACTCTTCGTGAAAGAGTTTGACACTCTGGCACTGCAAAAGGATTCCGGCAAGTCCGTGGAAATGGTGGCCAGGAATTTGCGATACGCTTGGTTCGCGGAAATCATGGCTGACTACGACTTTCTGGTTACCGCCCATCAGGCTGATGATGCTTTAGAGACCACCCTGCTCAACCTCTGTCGGGGATCTGGCATCAAAGGACTTGCCTCCATTCCTGAACGCAATGGAAACATCATCCGCCCAATGCTGGATTTTTCCGCTGAAGAGATTCGCGACTATGCGCGGGAACGCGATATTGCCTTCGCCATCGACTGCACCAATGAGGATGAGTCCATTCGCCGCAACAAAATCAGAAAATCTGTCATCCCCCTGCTCACCACACTGAATCCCAACCTCATCAACACCTACTCCCACAACCGCAAAATCATTCAGAAACAGCTTGCTTTCTACAAAAATTATTTGGAAGACGAGAAAAAGAAGGTTGTGGAAAACAAAGACTTGTCCACAGTCATCCATATTAAAAAATTGCAAGAGCATCCTTACAAGGATTTGATTCTGTATGAAATCCTGGACGACTTTGATTTCCCCGCTGACACCGCAAACGAATTGTGCTCCCATAATCTTCAGACCGGCACTCAATTTCTTTCACCCACACATACGCTTCTGGTCAACCGTGAGGAGTACGTCATCCGCCCGCGCGACAATGAAAGTTTCCAACCTATTCTCATTCGTTCCATGGAAGAATTGCAACAATATTTCATTGTGAAGCGCCTGACAAACAACGACAAGATTGATTTCGACCGCGACAACCGAACGCTCTATCTGGCAGAAGGGAATCTGATATTTCCCATGACTATCGACTGCTGGAACACGGGCGATTTTTTCTATCCTCTTGGCGGAAAAGGAAAGCAGAAAATAAGTGATTTTTTCTCCGACCATAAGATTGACCGCTTCGCCAAACAGCAGGTGCGACTGCTCAAGATGGGCGGAAACATCGTCTGGATTATCGGCTATCGCTCCGATGAACGCTATAAAATCAACCCGAATAAAACCCAAGTCTATTACAAAATACAGTATAATGGAATTTTTTAAAAATCAGGAAGCCAAACCCCAAAGGACCTTTCTGCTATGGTTTTTAGCCATTTGCACGATGATAAGCACGTTTATGAACGTGATATCCTTCTCCTTGTACGCATTCTTTCCGAATTTCATTCAGCAAACCATGGCCGTCATGCAGAACATGCCCATGTTCAACGGGGAGGAATACAAAGAGATGTTTGACGTTTTCCTTTCAGTGGCACCCTGGCAATACCTTTTGCTTATTTTGTCGGAAGCTGGCGCCTTCGCGGGCGCACTCATCATGCTTTGGAAATTAAAATCCATTGGTTTCCATATATATACTATAAGTCAAATTTTGGAATTCTTCGTCCTGAATTTCCTTATCGGTGGCAAGATGGCCATGCCGTTCTCTGCCGTGTTGGGGGTTGTCCTGATTATCGTAATGTATGCCACACAATTGCGGTATATGCAAGATAACAAAGCCCCTGACACTATTGAAGCGACCGACAACGAACAAAACAACAACAATGAATAGAGAAGATTTCCCCATATTGCAGCAGCAGGTTTACAACAAGCCGTTGATATATTTTGACAACGCTGCCACCACGCAAAAGCCGCGGCAAGTGATTGATGCGTTAACGGATTATTACAAGACCATCAACAGCAACATCCACCGGGGTGTGCATTGTCTGAGCCAACAGGCCACGGAGGAGTTTGAGGTGGCGCGCAAGGCGGTGCAACAATTTATTCACGCGGCCCACGACTATGAGATTGTGTTCACGCGCGGGGCTACGGAGTCCATCAATTTAGTGGCCGCCTCTTTCGGTCGCACGTACATCCACCAAGGCGACGAGATTATCATCTCAGAGATGGAGCACCACTCCAATATTGTGCCTTGGCAATTCCTGTGCGAGGACCGCGGCGCGAAGCTGCGCGTGCTCCCATTCAACGACCAGGGAGAATTGTGTGTTGACCAACTGGAAACACTCATCAACCCGAAAACCAAGATTATCGCCGTCACGCACGTATCCAACAGTTTGGGCACCATTAACCCGATCAAGGAAATCATTGCCATCGCACACGCGCACAACGTGCCCGTGATGGTGGACGGTGCGCAGGCGGTGGCTCACGGCGCCGTGGACCTGCAAGAGCTGGACTGCGATTTCTATTGCTTCTCAGGACATAAGATGTATGCTCCTATGGGCATCGGCGTGATGTACGGCAAAGAGCGATGGCTCAATGAGATGAAACCCTATCAGGGTGGTGGCGAGATGATCAGCACGGTGACGTTTGAGAAGACCACTTACAATGAGCTGCCTTTCAAATTCGAGGCGGGCACGCCAGCCGTGGGCGATGTCATCGGGTTGCGAAAGGCAATCGAATACATGCAGCAAACCGGCATCCGGACTATTGCCGACTATGAGCAGGATTTGTTACAATACGGCACACAAGAGTTGTTGAAAATCAATGATTTGCGAATCATTGGGCAGGCGACACACAAGGCGGCGGTCATTTCCTTCCTTGTGGGCGACATCCATCCTTACGACATGGGGGTGTTGTTGGACCATCAAGGCGTGGCGGTGCGCACGGGACACCATTGCACCCAGCCCATCATGGACCACTTCCATATTCCGGGCACCGTGAGGGCTTCCTTCGCCCTATATAACACGAAAGAGGAAATCGATGTATTAGTGAAAGCCGTGGAAAAAGCGGCGCGGATGTTACAATAATTTTTAATTCCACTTTATCATGAAATACGCATTGGTAACTGGCGGCAGTTCTGGCATCGGATACGCATACGCGGAAGGTCTGGCCGCACGCAAATACAACGTACTGATTGTCAGCAATCGCGAAGATCTGAATTCAACAGCGCAAGCCGACTTGCAACCCAAATATCCCGATGTCACTATCTCCACCTTGATGATGGACTTAGCTGAAGCCGGGGCCGGCCAACAGCTGTTCAACTACTGCCACGAGCACGACATGGAGATTGAGGTGCTGGTCAACAATGCCGGCATGTTCTATTTTGGAGCAGTGGTGGAAAAACCCACAGCACTGACCGACAAGATGCTGCTGTTGCACGTCACCACGCCTACAGACCTGTGTGTGTTATTCGGCAAGGAAATGAAAGACAAGGGCCATGGATACATTCTCAACGCCGGATCCATCGCTGGATTTATGGGTTTCCCGACAATAGCAGCATACGAGAGCTCAAAATCCTATTTGGTGAAGTTCTCGCGCGCGTTAGCCTTTGAGTTGAGTCATTACGGCGTGAAAGTCTGCTGCGTCTGCCCTGGCGCGGTGGACACTGACCTGTATAATCTGTCGCCCAATCTGCGCAAGTGGCTGTGTCGGATCGGTGTCATGCTCAAGCCCAAGCAAATAGCTAACCGTGGCCTTCGCGCCCTGTTCAATGGGCGAAAACGTAAGATTCCCGGAGCCATCAATTACTTTTTCCTGCTCTGCTGTTTTCTATTGCCAGGATTTATTGTCAATATTGTAAAAAAGAAATTCGTTTGACAATATATAATTCACAAAAAAAGGCAGACTTTTCAGTCTGCCTTTTTTATTGGTCGTTTCAGCAAGAATTACTTCACAATGAACTTGTAAGTGACCTTGCCGCCATCATTACCCTGCAAGCTCAGGAAATAGATGCCGTTGGACAGGGTGTTGACAGGGAGAGTGTATTGTTGTTCGCCACCTGCATGGTTGAACATGTCGGTGTAAACCACCTTACCGGTCAGATCCACCACTGTAGCCAGCACATCTTGTGCATCGGCATTCATTTTGACGAACAGATTATCTGTTGCAGGATTCGGGAAGATGGTCACATCCTCGAAGTTACTATGCTGATCTATACCTAATCTACCGTAGAAGTTCATCTTGAAACCAGTACCTTGCTGCCAGTTGTCTGCGACAAATTTCACCAATACTTTCGTAGAAGGGATGGTGATAATGCCTTCGGGCAAATTATTCATGTCAAAACGCACGATGTAGTCTTTTCCGTCAGGACTTTCTGGCAAACTGCTGTTCAAGTCGTAGAACTCCACATAGTCACCTGCTTTCAAATCGAATTTCGGGAAAGCGACATCATAGCCAGTGTTGTATTTCAGGCCACTCAATGTGTATTGGCATACTGTAGAAGCTCTATAGGGTGCATCACTTTCTTCGTTGTTCTTTTTATCTGTGATAAATCCACTATAAACATTGTTGAACGGAACACTTTGGGCACAAGCATTGGTATAATATGCGGTCACTTCATAATCCAACACGAATCCATAGCTGGTTTCATCATCACTGTTAGAAGTGAATACAACCAACACGCTGTCAGCGGTTACCGATGCAGCACCAGGAAGAGCTTGGCCGGTAAAATCGGCATGAGTGCTTCCTGCTCCGGCTGAATAATCGGAGCAAGCGGCCATCAACTTTTCTCCTGTGTATCGTTGTTTGATACCAGAAGCCTCAGTTCCACCATTATAAATCTTCACTTCGTCGCCTTCTTTCAATTTCAGTTTGGAGAATTGGAATTTATAGACTCTGGCATCAGGGCAAGCGAACACCCAACTGCGGTTGGTGTTAGGAGCGTACTTCATGTTACCGGCACCATCGGAAATCGTACCGTGAGCGGCTGTGATTCTTGCTGAACCGGTAGTCGGCTTGGCAATGGCATTTGAGTCTGTCGGCTGCAAACGGAGCATCATAGCTTCTTGGAACTGGTTGTTGAAGTTTCCGTAACTTTGGGTGTTCATATTACGAAGAAGATAGAATCCGTTATCACTACCAGCCCATCCCCAATTCACATGGAAGTAATGGGTACTGTCAATAGTGGTATATCCATCCACAATCCATGCATGGCCGCCATCCGCAGCACTACGTCCGGAATAAAATACAGGACGATGGTTATCCAATTCCGTTATTATTCTTTCTTCCCAAATAGGAAGTGTTGAGGCTGGAGCAGTCGTATCAGTTACAACATCCGTAAGGTGTTGGAATTGCGCTGCCTGAGAATAATAGAAATAGCTCTGCAAAGCATTGAGTGCATATTCCGATTGAGTTCCTGAACCATCAAAACCATAACCCATTTTTGTGGACACACCGCAATGATAGAGCAAATGCGCCAATTCATAGTTATAAGATGAGAGTTCGTTAGGTATTGCGTCATAATTATAAGAAGCTGTAGAAAAATTAGCTTGTTGAGGAGGATATCGGTAAAGAACTTCACCAGTATTGTCATCATATTCAACTGGGGAGTATAACATACCACCGTAACCGCTTGACGGATAACGGTAATAGAACATGATGTTAGCCATAGTCAACGCCACACAACCCACAGGAGAACGTTTGTCATCAGCCAACGTGGTTCTCGGGTTATATGGACACTCAGAATTGTAGTACGGGTTCTGCGTCCATGTGGTCGTTACCAAAGGCTCCATACACGGAGATCCTTTGGAAGAACGGATTTGGAAATTTTCAGACAGATAGTAAGCCCATTCTCGGTTCGGGTTTTTGGTTGAAGGCATAGCCACCACTTCAGAAAGTTCTGATTTGTATTTTCCACAAAGGTATGCAGCAGCCGGACCGTTAGTGAAATTGCTTTCCAAAGAGTAGGCCAAGACAGGAGCAACTTGATCAGTAGCGGAGATAATGATAAATCCCTTGTCTCCTACCTGAAAACGATAATAAACAGGGGTTCCGTCTGTAGCATATTCCGTCTCCACAAGCGTGATGGAAAAATTCTGAGCCTCCATAGAGCCTATACGCTCTGAAAGGAAGTTCTTTGACACTCTAACAGCGTCATCTACCGGCACAACATTTGTTGAAAAGCCGAAAGACATCACTGCCAACAATGATACTAAGAGCATAAATTTTTTCATAAGCATTTAGTTTTTAATATTTTACTTTTATCTTTTTTCAATTTTTAAGATTCTTAAAGCCCTATTTACTTTTAAGACGACAAAAGTACAAATATTTTTTTTAATACAAATAATTTTTTTATCAATATTTTTCGGTCTTAATGGCTACTGCCAGACAGCCGTAAAGTCCTGCGGTTTCCGTGCGCAAGCGGCGGCTTCCGAGTTTGATCTCAACATATCCGGCGGCCTTGGCGCACGCGACCTCTGCAGGGCTGAAATCTCCTTCGGGGCCAATCAGCAGGATGATATCCTCGTGGCAGAAGTTCTCCTCGGCAAACTGGCGCGTGTTGCCGTCATCGCACCAGGCAATGTACTTGTCGGCAGCTAACTGCCGGTGCCCGTCCACAAACTCTCCGAACGTCAGCATCTCCAACGGAGGCAGCCACGTGGTCTGGCACTGCTTCAGGGCGGAAATGGCAATGCGGTTCAGGCGGTCAAGGTTCACCTTGGGGCGCTCCGAGTGGTCGCACACAATGAAACACACCGACTCTATGCCGATCTCCACGCATTTCTCCACCAGCCACTCCATCCGGTCCATGTTCTTGGTCGGTGCAATGGCCAAGTGCAAGCGATGGGGCGAACCCACGCGCACTTCTCGCACCTCCGACAATTCCACCATGCACGCCTTCGGGTCTGCGGCAACAATGAGCGCAGTGGCCTCATGTCCAAGACCGTCGGTCAGCAACACCTTGTCCCCCGCGCGATGACGCAAGGCCCGCACACAGTGCTCCGACTCCTCCCGGCTCAATGTGACCACATTCTGTGTCAGATCCGGATGATAAAAATATTGGTCAAATATCATAATTGTGTTATGTTGGTTTTTCGGACAATTCCAGCCATCGGTTTGATTTTTCCTCCAATAATGGACCGATTTCCGCGTAACGTTTTCCCCACGCGGCGAATTCCTCAGGACTTCCTTCTCCCCCACTCATTTTTTCTTCAATATCCTTTTTTTCCGCCTCCAATTGCTCTATCTCCATCTCCAAGGATTCTAATTCTCTTTTTTCTTTGTACGTTAACTTATTTTTAGATTGTTCACGCACCGGCTTCTCCTCCACCGGACGATTCGCCTTCTCCACCAACTTTTGGATTCTCAACTCCTTGTCCTTGGCTTGCCGATACTCCGTATAATTACCGTAATAGTCTTTTATCTTGCCGTCTCCCTCAAACACAAAGATGTGATCCACGAGTTTGTTCATCAGCCAGCGGTCGTGAGAAACGATAATCATACAACCGCCGAAGTTGGTCAAAAAGTCCTCCAAAAGGTTCAGCGTGTCAATGTCAAAGTCGTTTGTGGGCTCATCCAGAATCAGGAAATTAGGATTTTTTAACAATGTGATCAGCAGATGGAGTTTCCGTTTTTCCCCACCGCTCAAATCATCGTAATACGTGTATTGCTGACTGAACGGGAATCCGAAATGGTTGAGGAACTGTGACGCGCTGATGTAGTTGCCGTTATCCATACGGATGACCTCCGCGTGCTCTTTCACTAATTCCAACACAATCTTATTGCCGGTGTAGGTCATGCCGTTCTGCGAAAAGTAGCCAAACTGAATCGTAAGTCCAGGTGTGATTTTTCCACCGTCGGGCTTCACCTCGCCCATGATCATCTTCAAAAATGTGCTTTTACCCGTGCCATTCTTGCCCACAATACCACATTTCTCACCTCTTTTGAAAATGTAGGAGAAATCCTTGATAATGACTTGATCGGGATACGCAAAGTCCAGATGGCTGATTTCCAAAATCTTGTGTCCTATTCTTTCCGATTGCACCTTGAAGGCCTCAGGAGCAGACTCCACTTTGCGATCCATCTGCTCTTGCAGTTTCTCGAAGTTGTTGATGCGGGCGCGCGCCTTGGTGGTTCGCGCCTGCGGAGAGGTGTGCACCCACTCCAGTTCGCGCCGGTAGAGATTCCTGAGCCGCTCGTGTTCCGCCGCCTCATTAGCCAACCTTTCGGCCTTTTTCTCCACAAAATAGTCGTACTTGCCGCGATAATGGAACAATTTGCCGTTGCTCAATTCGAAGATGTCGCTGCATACTTTATCCAAAAACGCGCGGTCGTGCGTCACCATCAGCAACGTGATATTGGCGGAAGAAAGATAATTTTCAAGCCATTCTATCATCTCCACATCCAAGTGATTAGTGGGTTCGTCAAGAATCAGCAAGTCGGTGTCGGCAATCAGCGTTTTGGCTAAGGCAGCCTTCTTGCGCTGTCCGCCGGAGAGCTCGTTCACATTCTTGAACATGTCGTGGATGCCGAATTTGGACAAAATCTCCTTAATTTTTGACTCGTAATCCCAGGCATTCAGCCGGTCAATTTCCAAAATGGCATTATCCATACGGGACTGCGGAACCTCATCCGTCTTGCCTTGTTCCAGCAGCGAAACGCAGGTTTCATACTCTTTGATGGCCTTCACAACAGGTGTTTGCTCGTCAAAAAGCGCGTTCAGCACGGAGTCTTCCTCGTTGAAATCATCCATCTGCGGAAGATAAGAAACCACAATGTCGTTGCGCACCACCACTTCGCCTGCGTCAGGCACATCGCGCCCCGCAATGATATTCAGCAAAGTGCTCTTGCCCGTACCGTTGCGCGCAATCAGCGCACTCTTCTGCCCCTTCTCCAATCCAAATGTAATGTCCTGGAAAAGCAGCTTTTCCCCTACAGCTTTGGTAAGATTGTTAACGGCCAGGTAGTTCATCGGATGGATTTTGAGGGTGCAAAGGTACAAAAAATAGAGTTTAGAGTTGATAGTTTAGAGTTTAGAGTTTAGAGTAGAGGGGTGGGTGGAGAGCTTTGTGATACATTCCACGTTTTTTTTAGTACTTTTGCACGTTAAAAACAAGGAATATGCGAATAATCGTACAGCGTTGCAGCCGGGCGGAGGTTCGGATTGACGGGGAGACCGTCGGACAGATTGGCACAGGATTTCTGTTGCTGGTGGGTATCACACACAGTGACACGAAACAGGAGGCGGAATATCTGGCGAAGAAAGTCGCCAACATGCGGATTTTCAATGATGCTGAGGGAAAAATGAACCTTTCCTTAGCCGATGTCGGCGGGGCGGTTCTGAGCATTTCGCAATTTACCTTGTACGGAAATGCGCATAAGGGAAACCGCCCGAGTTTCATAAAAGCGGCCCCGCCGGAGGTGGCGGAGCCGTTGTATGCGTATTTCAACACGCTGTTGCGCGAACTTTACGGGCTGACCGTGGAGACCGGGCGTTTCGGCGCAGATATGAAAGTGGATTTCATCAACGACGGACCGGTCACCATCCTGCTGGACAGCGCTGATAAATAGCAGTATTATTTGGATTTTACAGCGATAGTCTCAATTTCCACCATCACGCCTTTGGGCAGGTCGCGGACGGCGAAAGCGGCTCTTGCGGGCGGGTTGACCAGAAAATACTGGGCATACACCTCATTCATGGCACCGAAGTTGGCTATATCGCTCAACAGGCAGGTGGTTTTCACCACATCATCAAAAGAATAACCGGCCTCCAGCAAAATGGCGGCAATGTTTTTCATTACCTGCTCGGTTTGCGCTTTGATGCCTTCAGGGACAATGCCAGTTGCGGGATCAACGGGAATCTGACCGGAAACAAACAACATGCCATTGGCTTCAATCGCCTGGCTGTACGGACCGATGGCCGCCGGAGCCTTCTCTGTATGAATCACTTTTTTCATTTTATAAGATTTTGATTATTAAACAATTGTTGTTTTTTAAAAGCAATGGGCAAAAATAACACTTTTATCTGTTTGTTCTTTCCCTTTTTTTTATATTTTTGCACGTAATAAAAAAACAATAATTTTATGTCTTTTATTACAGATAGAATCGCACTTGAAGGATTGACGTTTGACGACGTTCTCTTGATTCCCTCCTATTCCGATGTGTTACCCAAAGAAGTGAGTCTTCAAACCCGCTTCACACGCAACATACAACTCAATCTGCCCTTTGTGTCCGCCGCTATGGACACCGTGACAGAAGCAAAGATGGCCATTTCCATCGCCCGCGAAGGCGGTATCGGTGTCATCCATAAGAATATGTCCATCGCGGAGCAGGCCAAGCAGGTCGCCTCAGTGAAAAGAGCCGAGAACGGCATGATCAATTCGCCGGTCATCATCACAGCCGACAAGACTGTGGGTGACGCGTTGCGCATCATGGCCGAATACAAGATCGGCGGCATTCCGGTGGTGGATGACAAGAACCGTCTCATCGGTATTGTCACAAACCGCGACCTCCGTTTCGAGAAGAATTTCAACAAGCCCATCTCCGAGGTGATGACCAAGGAAAACCTCATCACCACCTCGCGGAATACAGACCTCAACAAGGCCACGGAAATCCTGCAACTGCACAAGATCGAGAAGTTGCCTGTGGTGGCGGAAGACGGAACCCTGTTAGGGCTCATCACTTACAAGGACATCACGAAAGCCAAGGACAAGCCCTTCGCGTGCAAGGACGCGCAGGGGCGTTTGCGCGTGGCCGCGGGCGTAGGCATCACCGCCGACGCTGTGGAG
>Ga0310696_10002232_pt1 | contig 26128 bp, 16 predicted proteins | sample AusTroGonzalo_MG_4_FD_203885 | JGI IMG/M metagenome (GOLD analysis project Ga0310696, IMG submission 203885) | Bovine rumen microbial communities from tropical cattle in Woodstock, Queensland, Australia - Gonzalo_02 (v2) (version 2) | ecosystem: Host-associated > Mammals > Digestive system >...
ACTTCGACGGCACGATGATCTACGAGTTCACCCTCACCCCCGGCCGAAAGGGCGCGAAGCTGGAAAAAACTCAACTGCGCTTCCCGCTGGATCTGCCCGGCGACAAGCTGGTCTCCGCCCAGGTGGAGGGTCCCAACCGTCCCCAGTCCGGTCTGGAAGCCGAAAGACGCCGTCTGCGGCTCAATTTGAAGGAGAAGACCCCTTTCGCCCCCGGCTTCTGCCCCTTCCTCTGGATCGGTGACACGAAGGGCGGTCTTTCCGTCGCCTGTGAGAACGCCCACGACTGGAACTGCGCGCCCAAAAAAGAGGTCGTCTTCGATCCCGTATCCTGCGTCCTTGCTCTGAACGTCATCGAGGACCCCGTGACGCTGGAGAAACCGGTCTCCTACCGCTTCTACCTCAACGTCACCCCCCTGCGGCAGATGCCCAAAGACTGGCGTTCGTGGCGGCTGGGGACGCGCTACGCCAACTTCAACAAGACCGACAGCACCCATCTTGTGTACTGGCAGTTCTGGCGGGCCAACCGCACCGAGTGCCACAACAACCTTTGGATCCACAAGCCCGAACTTCTCCGGCAGATCAGCGAGTTCGACAAAAAGGCCGGCCGGAGCATCCTGCACTACATGCATCCCCAGCTCCAGAGCCACACCATCGTCGCCGAGGACGGCGGCCAGACTTACGTGCTGGAAGACCCCTATCTGCTGGAACTGGCGAAGAAGGTGAAGTATCTGCCCCAGCCCTCGTACAAGTCCTCGGTCCCGGTGATCCCGGCGGGGGCGAAAAGATTCACCTCCGTGGCCGAGCGGGACAAGGCTCTGGGCGGCCGGATGCTCAACGGGAAAGTGTATGAAATGAGCATCGCCCCGGTGCCGGAGTTCCGCGACAAGCTCGTCGCCGGCGCGAAAATGATGATCGACCACGGGGCCGATGGCATCTACTGCGACGGCGCCGGTCCCCGGGAGAATTACCGGCCTGGCAAGGAGGGCGGCATGCCCGACTTCCGCGGCGTCGTGCGGCCCACGTACCCCATCGGCGGCTACCGGGCGCTTTTCAAGCGCATCCGCGCCCTCGTCCGGGGGAACAATCCCCATGCTTGGATGCTGGCCCACAACAGCGGCGTGACTTATGCCCCCATCGTCTCGCTCTTCGACATCCGCATGACGGGCGAGAACGAGTTCTACTGGTACAAGGAGGAAGAGGTGCGTGACGCCTCTCCCGACGGCGAATTCTACTACGCCTACGTCTGGGGCGACATCGACAATTTGAAGGCCGACTTCCCCCGCGCCTGGGGCGTGCCCGTCGTGCTCCTGCCCGAACTCAAGGGCCGGGATCACAAGCCTTACAAAAAGATCACCCGGGGGACCCGGACCATGCTCAGTTACGCCATCCAGTTCGACTTCCTCTACTGGCCGCTCTGGTGCGACGCCCGGGAGATCGCCAAATTCGACGCCATCCGCAGCCGTTTCGGCATGAAGGAGGACAGGAGCGCCAAAACCGAGTTCGTCCCCTACTGGGAGAACAAACTCTTTTCCGCCTCCGATCCCGCGGTGAAGGTCGGTTATTACGAGCGCGTCATGCAGATCGATCCGGATTTCAGTCAGCCCGAGGAAAAGCGTTATCTGCTTCTCGTCAGCAACATCCAGTTCAGCGGCACGAAGGTGCGCGTCACCCTGCCGAAGACGGCCTTCCCGCTCAAGGCGGTCGAGCGCCAGAGCAACAAGACGCTCGCGGTCGCCGACAACACGATCACGCTTGACATCGCCCCCTACGACTTCGCGGTGGTCGAGGTGTGGGGCAAGGCCGACAAATAGCCGCGTCCCCCCTCGGGGCGGGCTTGCAAAAATTTTTTCAGGGTATACAGTATAGGCGCGGGGTCTCCGCGGAAAGGAACAGTCGACAATGGCGAAACACCGGGTCATCCTCATCGGCTGCGGCATCATGGCCAAGCAGCACGTCGCCCGATTCGAAGGCGTGGCGGACCGCGTGGAGATCTCCGCCGTGGCGGATGTTGTCAAGGAGCGGGCGCAGGCGGTCAGCGATCTCTTGCCCAATCACCCGCCGGTCTTCACCGATTATCACGACGCACTGCCCCACGGGGACGCGGTGCTGCAGTCGCTTCCGCACCATCTCCACGCGCAATGCGTGATCGACTGTCTCGACGCGGGACTGCACGTGCTTTCGGAGAAGCCTCTGGCCAACAGCGAAGAGGAGTGTCTGGCGATGATCGAGGCCGCCCGGCGCAATAAAAGGATCCTGATGGTCGCCTACTGCATGCGGTTCCACCCCCTGCTCCGGGAGATGCGGCGCCTGATCAAAGAGGAGACCTTCGGCAAGTGCTTCCAGCTCTCCATCTGGACGGAACAGTTGACCATGCTCCGCAGTGCGTGGCTGGGAGACCGCCGGACTCTGGGCGGCGGCCAGCTTTTCAGTCACGGCTGTCATTACATCGACCTCATGCTGTGGATGATGGGCAACCCCGTGAGCGGCGCGCATTTCGGCACCAATCTGGGGACGCCGTGGATGGACCGCGAGGGCACCAGCAACGTCTGTCTGCAGTTCGAAAGCGGCGCTCTGGGGTATCACTTCGGCACCTGGGGCGCCCGGGGGACCAAGATGGGCTACGATTTCCAGGCCCACTGCGAGCAGGGGCTGATCCAGCTGGACTACTACGGCGGCAAACTCATCTTCCGCTGCAAGGATCCGGAACACGTCCCGGGGCAGGCGGTCACGTCCGAGGAGACGGTCCTCATGGAGTCTCCCAAGGCCAAGCCCACGGCGGAGGAGATGGCCCACTTCATCGACTGCATCGAGACCGGCAGGACCCCGGAGACCACGCCGGAAGACAGTCTTCAGGGCCTGCGGGTCATCTGGAAGCTTTACGAAGCCGAAGATGCCGGGCGCCTCGCCGATCTGCGGGGACTGGGGTTTTCGGAGGAGAAAAAATGATCATCGCCGCATTCGGTGACTCCATCACCGAGGCCCGGACCGGGATCCTTCCCGAAGAGGGCTGGGACAATTTGCTCAGAAAAGCGCTGGGGCCCTCCCACACCCTGATCAACGCCGGGGTGGGCGGCAACTCCGCCCGCGAGGCCGCGGCCCGCTGGGAACGGGACGTGCTGGCCCGCAAGCCCGATTACATCCTCCTGGAGCTGGGCGGCAACAACCACGATCCCCGTCCGGGGCATGAGGCCCGCCGGGTGGGCGACGAAGAGTTTCTCGAAATTTTGAGGAAACTCCACGCTTCGCTTCCGGCAAATTTCCCCGCGGCGGCGCTGACTTTCCCGCCCGTCATCGACGAACGGCATCAGTTTTCCCCGCTGGTCCCCGGCGGCAAGGTGGACGAGGAGGCGGAGAGCCAGCGGCGGATCCTGCGGGACTTCGCGGCCGAAAGCGGCTGGGACTTGCTCGATCTCCACAAAATATTTTTTCCCCGCCGCCATGAATTGATTTTGCCCGACGGCGTCCATCTCAACGCCGCGGGCAACCGCCTGCTGAAGGAAAAGGTCTGGGAACTCCTGAAAAAGCGGTTCCCGCGGGAGTTCGAAGAGCCCGGCCGTACCGACAAAGCGACATCCGATCGCAAACCATAAGGAAAGGAGTTTTTGCCATGGATCGTCAAAGAAAGTCTTTCACCCTGATCGAGCTCCTGGTCGTCATCGCGATCATCGCCATTCTGGCGGCGATGCTGATGCCGGCGCTGAGCAATGCCCGGGACCGTGCGAAAAGTGCGAATTGCATGAACAACGTCAAGCAGATCGGTCAGGCGTTCTTCCAGTACCGCGACGCCAACGACGGCTGGTGCTTCACGCTTTACGTGGGGCTGAAGCCCAACTATTACTGGCCGATCCACCTCAGGGACAAGTACGGCATCCAGAACAAGTCCTATCAGTGCGCCGCTGCGACGGCTCCTGCGAACTGGAACGCCGATTACCAATACCAGACCGTCTCCTACGGTTACAACTACTATCATCTCGCCAGCAGCCACTATTACGGCGGCGACGGCAATCTGCCGGCGAAAGACGTGCAGATCAAGGCCCCCGGCACGACCATCGCCTTTCTCGAAGCCGGCAGTCTGGCCAACACGCCTCTGCTCTCTTACGGCCGGTACGCGGTCAATTCGTTCTTCCGCGATTACAACGGCGGCATCGGCGGCGGCGCCTGTGCCCGGCACAACAGTTCGATCATGATCAACTGGTTCGACGGCCATGCCTCCGGCATGCAGATCGCCAACTGGGCGAATCCCTACACGGAACTGGGTTCCGTTGCGTCGGCCAATCAGGTGGGCAAGAGCGGCAATTTCTGGGACCGGGACAAGATCCGCAAGTAAAAGCACGGAAGGCGCGTTCATGAAAAAGCCGCTGATCTCTTCTCTTCTTTTCGCGGGACTGGCCGCCGTTTTGAGCCCGGCGCAAATTTCGGGCAACGATTTCGGCAAGGCGGGGCTCTCCCCGGACTATGTCGATCCCTCGGGCCGGCTGGAAAGATTGACAGCCGACGGAAACACCCTCAAAATGGGGTTCAAAAAGGTGGAGTTTTCCCCCGGCGCCTCCATCGGGAACATCCGGGTCGGCCGGGAGAAGGTCCTTGCCGGTCCGGCGACGGTCGGGATCCGCGCGGAGGGCAAACCTCTGCCCGTTTCCGGCGGCGATGTCACGCTGAAAATGACGGGCAAAAACGCCGCCGAGGCGGTCTCGACGGGGCGTTTCCCCGGCGGACAGGTCCTCCTGCGCGTCGCCGCGGGCTGGGACCACACTCTGCACGCGGAGCTGACGGTCCGGCCGGAGAGATCCCTGACGGTCGACGCCCTGACGCTGAACTTCCCGCTGGCGCTGGGAAAGGAAAAACTGCTCACCGGCGTCGCCGAGCCGCCGATGAAAGTCCTGGCGGGCCGTCAGGCCGAGATGCTCTATCTGAGAAAGAACATCAAAACGAAGGAGCCTCTGGACCTCTCCGCGTGGCACAATCTCTGGCTGGGCAACACCCGCTGCGGTCTGGCGTGGAGCTTCGCCGATCTCAAGAACTGGAACACGACTTTCGGCAAGGAGATGACCTTCCGCCCCGAAAAGGATCTGCTGACCATCAACCTCATCGACCGCAGGACGACCCTCTCCGGGCCGGTCGTGTACAAGTTCGTGATGAACATCACGCCCCTCGCCAAAATGCCCCCCAGGTGGCGCGCGTGGAAGATCGGCACCCGCTACAACAACATGATCAAAACCGCCGCGGACAAACTGATCTACTGGTCCTTCTGGCGGCCGGGCACCATCGCCGCCCACAACAGCCGCTGGGTCTTCGACGAGAAGAAACTCAAGGAGATCGCCGCTTTCGACGCCGCGGCCGGGAAGACCCGGATGTTCTACCTCATCCCCTCGCACTACACCTGGAGCGTCCTCGCTTCGAAGGACGGCAAGCCCTGCATGCTGGTCGACAGGGAGCTGGAGGGAATGACCTCCCGCGCGCTGACCGTGCCGGATTACTCCTACCGGTTCAAAAAGCCCGCGGGCGTCACGGAGATCACCTCCCTCGAGGAGTGGAAAAAACTCTTCGGCGGCGAGCCGCCCCGGACCCGCCGCGCGGGCGAGCGGGCCTGCCGTCTCACCCGGGAGCTTCTGGAGCGGAACATGGAGATCGTACAGAAGTTTTCTTTCGACTACAACATCCCCGGCATCTACTCCGACGGCGTCGTCCCCAAGGCGGATTTCAACACCGCCGCGGGCGCGGTCAAGGATGGGGAGGGGCGGGTCCGCCCGGTCTACGCCCTTGCCGAATATCAGGAGCTCTACCGACGGATCCGGGCGGTCGTCACGGCCAAGGACGCCAAAAAGGGCATGATGGTCGCCCACAACAGCGCCGTCCGGTTCATGCCCTCGCTGGCCCTCTTCGACTTCGTGATCTTCGGCGAGGACTTCTTCTACTGGTATCAGGACCCCGAGAAGCGCGACGCCTCGCCCGACGGGGAATTCTATTACGCCCACATCTGGGGGGACATCGACAATTTGAAGACCGAGTTCTACCGCCAGTACGGCCAACCTCAGGTCTTTCTGCCGGAGCTTCGGGGCGCGGACCGCAAGGTCTTCCCCGAACCGGCCCGTGGGACCCGCACGATGCTCTGCTACACGATCCAGTTCGACATGCTCTACTGGCCCCTGTGGTGCGACGCTTCTCAGATCAACGCCTTCGACGCCATCCGCCAGAAGTTCGGCGTGGGCGGCAGCGATACCGCCGCCGTGGAGTTCGTCCCCTACTGGGAGAACAAAAAGTTCGTTCCCTCCGATCCCAAGGTGAAGGTGGGGTACTATGAAAAGAACCACGCCCACGACCCCTACTACCCGGAGGAAAAGGCCCAGAGTTTCCTGCTCCTCGTCTCCAACCCGGAGTTCGCAAAGAGCGAGTTCTCCCTCGCCCTGCCCAAAGAGTTCGGCAACGTGCGCGTGACCGACAGTTACACCCAAAAGCAGGTCCCGGTCAAGGAGGGGAAGATCGCCCTTGCGCTGGATCCCTTCTCCTTCGCCGTGCTGGAGCTCGCCGTCAGCGAGTGACGGGTTTTTTCGGGCAAATTTCCCCGCAGGGGATTTGACAAATCGCCTTTTCCGGTATAAAGTACGGGAACGGCAAATTTGCATACGGTAACGGATTTTTGAGGAAAACGTCTATGAAACACGCGTCAAGTCTTCGCCGCTTCACCCTCGTGGAGCTGCTCATCGTCGTCGGCATCATCGCCCTGCTCGCCGGTCTCGTTCTGCCCGCCGTCATCGGCGGCATCCGGCAGGGAAGGGTCACCCAGGCCAAGTCCGATCTGGCCGCCCTCATGATGGCCCTCAAGGGCGTCGAAGGCACCTACGGGAAAATGGTGAAGCTCACCAGCGGCAGCAACTACACTTTCGGCGGGAACAATTTGACCGCAAACTCCGACAATCTCATTTCCCTGGGGGGCGGGGAGGTGACCAGTTCCGCCAATTCCGACGAGGCTTACAAAGCCTTCATCGTCGAACTGAGCGCTCCGGAGAAAAGGGACGGCAGCGGTTATGCCATCGGTTCCCCCAACGTCAATGCCCGGAGGATCAAGTTTCTGGAGCCCCGGGCGTCGTTTAATCCCGATTCCGGTGTGACGTACAACGGCACCGCGAACTCCCCCCACCTTTGGGCGGATCCCTGGGGAAGGTTTTACAGGATCTATATCAACGTGACGGGTGCGGACAGTATCGCCTTGGCCGGCACGTCGAAGACCCTTGCTGCGAAGGCCGCGGGGTACTCCTTCGGTCCCAACGGTACGGACAACAGCGGGTGCAACGCGAGTCTCAACGCCTGTATCACCAGCTCGGACTCCTCCAATCACAAGCTCCACGACGACGTCACCAGCTGGGACTGATATGACCGAAACGCCCCCCCCGGACGCGCCCGTCCTCACCGTCAGCGACGCCAACCGGGCGGTGCGCGACGTGGTGGAGGGCAGCTTCGGGCCCTTCTGGCTCACGGGCGAGGTGGGGAGCCTGATCCTCCACCGCTCCGGCCACGCCTATTTCACCCTCAAGGACGACCGCACGCAGATCCGCGCGTGCTTTTTCGGCGGCGCCGACGTCTGCCGGAACCTCGGCGTCGGCAACGGCAGTCTCGTCGAGGGCTTCGGCCAGCTCACCGTCTACGAGGCCCGGGGCGAGTACCAGTTCAGCGCCCGGAGCCTGCGCCCGGCGGGCGTCGGCAAACTCCAGCAGGCGTTCGAGGCCGTCAAGGCGAAGTTGGAGGCCGAGGGGCTGTTTTCTCTCGACCGCAAGAAGCCCATCCCGCTCCTGCCCCGGCGCATCGGCGTCGTGACCAGCCCCTCCGGCGCGGCGATCAAGGACTTTCTGCAGATCATCGGCCGCCGCTTCCCCAACGTGACAATAAAGATTTACCCCTGTCTCGTCCAGGGGGAGGGGGCGGCCCGTCAGGTGGCCGCGGGGGTCGAGTTCTTCAACCGCATCAGGGGCTGCGACGTCATCGTCGTGACCCGGGGCGGCGGCAGCATGGAGGATCTGTGGTGCTTCAACGACGAAGCCCTCGCCCGGGCCGTGGCCGCAAGCGCGATCCCCGTCATCAGCGCCGTGGGCCACGAACGGGACTTCACCATCTGCGACTTTGCCGCCGACTTGCGCGCCCCCACGCCTTCGGCGGCGGCGGAGCTGGTCATCTCCCACCACGAGGAGCTTTTCAATCGTCTGTGCCGGGCGGAACACGGGCTCCATCAAAGTCTTTCCCTCATCTCCGCCCGCTGCCGCTCCCGGCTGGAGCGGGCCAAAGCGGCCCTCAACCGCCATGCCCCGGAGCGGCTTCTCCAGCTCCGCGCCCAGAAGACGGACGAGCTGGAGATGCGGCTCGCCCACGCCGCGAGATCCCTCCTCGCCGCCCGCAAAGCCGAGGTGGAGCGTCTCCGCGCCGCCCTGCTGGCCCAGGATCCCGGGAAACTTCTGGAACGGGGCTACGCGCTGGTCTTCGATCCCGCCACGGGATTGCCCGTCACCACGTCGAAGATCCCTCCCGAAACGGAGCTCGATCTGCGTTTCGCCGACGGAACGGTCCCCGTCACGACCCGGCCGCCCCGGGCGTGAGAAAGGTTTTTTTCGATGAAAAAAAATCCCGAAAAAGCGACATCCATGGAGCGCGCGTACCGCCGGATCCGCGAGAAGATCATGGCGGGAGAGCTCCTCCCCGGGACCCCCCTCCGCGAAGAGCACATCGCCCGTGAGCTGGGTGTCAGCGCCACCCCCGTCCGCGAGGCTCTGCGGCGGCTGGCCAACGAGGGCTGCGTTTCCAGTGCCCCCTACCGGGGCAGTTTCATCAGGGAGTTCAGCGACAAGGAGCTGGACGACCTCTTCCGGCTCCGGGAGGTGCTGGAGGGGCTGGCCGTCCGGCTGGCCGCCGAAAACGCCTCTTCCGGAGAGCTGGAACAGGTCAAGGCCGCCGTCGGCGCCGAGGCCCGTTACATCGCGGAAGCGGAAAAGGCGGGCCTTTCGGAGCTTCAGCCCAGTTTCGAACAGGAGATCGCCTTTCACGCCGCCGTCGCGTCCGTCTGCGGCAGCGTCCGGCTCGCCGAACAGCTGGAGACGGTCAAAACCCAGCTGGCCTGCGTTTTCCTGCTGGACCGCGGCGCGGTCCCCCTGACCCGGCTGCTGCGGGTCAATCTCCAGCACCGGATGATCGCCGAGGCCGTCTTTCTCCGCTGGGGCGACGCCGCAGAAGGGCTCATGCGCTGCCATCTCCGCGAGGGCCGCGCCCGGCTCGCCGCCCTTCGCCGGGGAGAGACCTCCCGCGAAGAACCCCTCTGACCGGCCGAAATTCCCGACCGGGGACTTGAAATGAAACGATTCCGGTGTTATTGTATGACAAATAACAACGGGGATGACCGATCACAACAGGGAGGACCGATACATGTTTCGAAAAGAGTGTGAACTGACGATTTTTTCCGATCCGGACTTTTTTGCGGCTTTTCCGGCGGTGGCGAATCTGGGGGGCGGCCGCCTGATCGCGGTCTTCCGTCTGGCACCCAGCTACCGGCAGGTGCCCGGCATGTCGCCGGACTGGTACTGCCATCTGGACTGCAATTCCCGGATCGTCCACTGCTTTTCCGAGGACAACGGCATGACCTGGAGCGCGCCGCGCCAGTTCCCCGGACTGCCTCTGGGCGTCGCTCAGGACGGCGGGGTGTTTTATGACGGCAACACCCTTCTCGTCAACAGTTTCCGCTGGTGTTTCCTGCCCGACAACGTCTATTCGGCCCTCCGCGAGCGGGGGCTCGACGAATACTTCCACACTCTCGGGTCCAGCAGCGCCTTCCCGCTGGGCAGCTTCATCTTCCGCAGCACCGACCGGGGCGAGAGCTGGACGGGACCCCATCTGCCCGATCCCCTGCCGGACGGCAGCACCGTGATCCCCGGCATCCCCCGGCGGCCCCACAACCGTACCAACATCGTCAAACTGCCCGACGGACGGCTCCTGCTGGCCGGGCAGATGTTCGGCTACCGGCCCGACCATCACTCCTCGGTGGTCCTCTACCAGAGCACCGACGGCGGCTTCTCCTGGCACTACCGTTCGACTCCGGCGGACGACCGGGGGGTCGCCCTCTTCGAGGAGCCCACGCTCATGCGCGTTCCCGACGGACGGCTCGTCATGCTGCTGCGCACCCACCGGGACCGGGAGGGAAACGATTTCAAGCGCGCCCGGCTGTTCCGGATCGAGTCCTCCGACGAGGGCCTCACCTGGAGCGATCCCGTGAATACCGGGATCCACGGCGAACCCGGCAGTCTGCTGCCCATGTCCAACGGCAAAGTCCTGCTGCTGTGCGGTCACCGCGAAATGCCCTGCGGCGTGCGCGCCCGGATCTGCAACGCCGACGTCTCGGATGCTTCCGAGGCGGAGGAGATCGTCATCCGCGACGACGGCGGACGGCCCAACACGGGCTATCCCTGGGCGACGTGTCTCGGCGGCGACCGGTATCTCATCGCTTACTATCTGGATCCCCCCGTGGGCGAATCGGGATCTCCCGAGGCCGTCGCGGGCAAACGGGGCATCTTCGCCACCATCGCGGAGATCCGCTGAGAGACCTCCCGAGATTGACAAAGAAAAATCGAAAATTTCTCCCCGGCCCTTGACAAAAGGCGCCCTGATGTCTATAATATATAGTAGGACAAAATGCCCAAATGGGCCGATCACGGGGTGAAAATGCTCTATTTCGACGAAGATTCCGACGCCCGGTTCTACATGCCGGAGGCGGGCACGATGACGACGGACGTCCTGGACGGGATGCTGGCCAATCTCGCGCAGACGCGGATCGGTTGTCTCATCGTGGGCGTCAACGCCCAGAGGTCCAACTTCCGGAGCCGTTTCGTCGAGAGCTACCTCGACCGTTTCGACGCCGCGGGGGGGCTTCTCCAGCCCGCCATGCAGGGCAGCCGCGACGTCTGGCGTTTCCGCCGCTGCGCCAACATGGCCGCCCTCGAGGCCCAGGGCGTCGACAGCAACGCCTATCTGCTCTCCGGGGCCCGCAAACTGGGCCGCGGGGCGTGGATCGACGTGCGCATGAACGACATCCACGACGGCCACGACGAGAACTCCTCCGTCCATGCCGCCCTGTGGCGGGAGCATCCCGAATTGCGCATCCCCGGGAACATCCCCTGCGGGAACGGCTACGATTACAGGCATGAAAAGATCCGCACGATGTACGAAAACTACATCGCCGAGGCCGATGAAAAGTACCGGCCCGACAACGTGCTTCTGGACTGGATGCGCTGGCCCGCCTATTTCCCCAAGGGCACGGGGCGGGAAAATGCCCCCCTCATCACCGATTTCCTGCGGAAGATCCGCACTCGGCTCGGTCACCCCGCGGCCTGCCGCGTCCCCATCGCGCCCGAAACGGCCCTCGACGTGGGGCTGGACGTGGAAGCGTGGGTGCGCGAAGGTTTGATATCCCATCTTTTCGTCGGCAATTTCTGCGTCGCGCCGGACTTCGACGTGCCCGTGGAACGCTGGAAGAAGATCGCGGGGAAACTGCCCGTCGTCGTCACCGTGGACTATCTTGGCCTCTCCGGCAGCCGGGGCTTCACGAACCCCTGCGCGGGGGGCCTCGTGGAGGAGACCCGGGGACAGGCGGCCGCCGCCTACTGGCGGGGCGCCGACGGCATACAGATCTTCAATTACTTCCGGTTCCTGCGGGGCGACACGCCGGAGGAACTCGTCAAAAAGGGCGTGGATCCCGAGCCCCAGCGGGAAAATCAGCGCATCGGACGGACGCTCTTCAACGAACTCCACGACCCAGAAGTGCTGTACGGTCTGCCGCGCACGGTGCGGCCGGGGTGGGACGACACCCTCATCCACATCGGCGACCACGATCAGATCAACCGGATCCCCGGCTTTTTCGAGGAATGGCGCAAAAGCCACGCCGCGCCCGAGGGGACGCTCCCCCGCGAGACGCCCGCCCTGTGGAAGCTGTGGACGGCCAAAGTCCCCGCGGGCGGAGCGGTCCTCATCACCGATGCCGAGGGGAAGATCCTCGTCAACGGCCGCGAGGTCGCGGGCTCTTCGCCCTACCGCATCCCGGCGGCGTGGCTTGTGGACGGCGTGACGGAGGTGAAAACTTCGGGTCCCGTGTCGAAACTGCGGATGGATTTGGAGACGGCGTAAAAAATGCACATCATGACGTTGGAAAAGATATTGAAAATCCTTGCGGCGGGGACCCTGCTGACCGGAAGTATCGCCGCAGCCGAGTGGAAGATCAAGGACGGCACGGGCAGTCTCGTCCTCAAGGATTCGGGGCCCGACAAGATCGACCTCAAAATAGCCGCGCCCGAAACGGTGACGTGGGCGAGAGAGGACGACCGGGGATTCTTCCTCAACTTCTCCGGCGGCACAGTGACGGGGCCCGCGGAGAAACTGCTCTTCCCCGACGGCATGGTGCTGGAGGTCTTTTTCGCCCCCGACCTGGAGCGGGGGAAAGAGTGGCTGCCCGTCGTCACCTGCGGCAACTCCTTCTCCAGCGGCTACGCTGTCTGGGTGCGCAAGAACGGGCAGATCCTGGTTTTTCTGCCCGGCACGAAAAAGTCCTACGGCCTGTGGGACGCCAAGCTCAAAAATCTCCGCGACTGCCGTCTGCGCGTCGTCTGCGGCAACGGCCGGGTGCAGGTCTCCGTCGACGGCAAGGTCGTCGCGGACTATGCGTCGCCGGGCAAAATCACCCACACCCCCGGAGAGCCCTTCCGGCTGGGGAGCTCGGCCAAGTGGAAATTTTACGGCAACATCTACAGCGTCAAGCTGACGGGATTCGTTCCGGGGGCTTTCGACGCCGCCGTGGAGAAGAAAAAGGTCTACCCCGGCGCGGAGGTTCGTCCCGTTCAGGGCATCGAGGACCCCGAGGGAACGGTGATCTTCAGCGATTTCCGCAAGTTTGTCCCTCAGCCGACTGTGGGGAGAGACGTCCACCCCTGGCGCTGGGTCTGCCGCCGGATCGGTTTCTTCCCCGGTCACAAGTATGTTTTGATGTGCTCCTCCGACCCCGATGAAGCCGTGATCGCTTACAAGCCCGAGCTCAAGGGCGTTTTCGACATCTATTTCGGTCTGCGGATGAACACCAAGCCCTCGGACTTCATCTTTTCCGTGCCCGACCGGGAACACCGCTATCGTGTCCGGATCGGCGCGGCCAGTCCCTCGTACCACCCCAATACCGAGGTCCTCGTCGCGAAAGACGTCAACATGACGGGCGGCGAGATCGCCTTCTTCCCCGGCGGGCGCATGTTCCTCGGGTACATCAAGTTCATCCCCTCCGCCAACCGGCGCAGGACGGACTACCCCAAGTGGAAGTGCGTGACCGTCGAGCCGACGAAAGAGACTTTCCGCGAGATCTCCGCCCAGCGGGTCCGCACCCGCATCGCCACGGGGTATTTTAAAGAGCGCACCTTCGTCGACGGCCGCCCGGTTCCCGAACCGGGGCCCGAGTCGCGCAAATTCGGGTACATCCTCAACCGCCACGACTGGATGGATCTTTGTTTTTCCGCCCGCAAGCCCGACGCCGCGCCGGAAGGGATCAAGCTCGCCTGCGCCGCCGCGCCGGGCGAGTTCGAGCCGGTCTGTTTCAGCGTCTTCGGTCTGGAGGACTGCGGAGAAGTGACCCTGACGGGGGCCGACGCGCTGGAAAAACAGGGCATCTCGGGCGCCGTCGCCGTCGTCCGGGAACTGCCCAAACGCACGACCAACATCTACGACGCCTCGGAGTTCATCCGCGGGCCCCAGTATCTGGAACGCACGAATTCGACCCGTCTCGGCAAGGGCGTTTCCCGGCAGTTCTGGCTCACCTTCAAGGTCGGCAAAAACGCGAAGCCGGGGCTTTACAAGTGCGATTTGACCCTCTCTTCGGCCAAGGGGAAGCGGATCATCCCGCTGGAGGTGACGGTGCGTCCCTTCGCGCTGGATCCCGTGACCCGGGAACGGACGGGGATCTTCACCATGCACGGCGAGTACCGCCGTTACCCCGGCCTCATCCGCGAGATGAGCGAGCACGGCTGCGGCGTCGCCTGGCTCCGGATCGACCGGGACGTCGTCGTCCGCGCCGACGGCAGCGTGGACTGGAAACGCTCCCCATTGTCTGCCATCGCTGCCGAGATGAAAAAGCACGGCATGCGCACCATCGTGCTGGAGACTGTTTTCATGGCGGGCAAGTTCTTCAAACTGCCCGACGGCGGGGCCCGGTACGCCCGGGCGATCCGCGAGATCCTCGCCCGGGCGGAAAAAGAGAAGTGGCCCGAGATCCTCTTCTACACCTGCGACGAGGTTCTGAGCAATCCCCGGCATCTGCCCATGGTGCTCTGGGAGACGCCTCTGCTCAAGGCGGCCAAGGCCAAAGTCGTTGCCGCCCACCTCTGGTACCGGACCACCCGTCCCTATCAGAAGGAGGTGGACAAACTGGCGCCGCAGACCGACGTTTTCATGCTCCGCTTCAACACCCGCAATCTCTGGTACGTGGACACCTGGCGAGACATCATGGAGCGCTGCCACAGGGAGAAAAAGGAGCTGTGGAGCTACAACATCGACAACGCCATCATCTTCTCGCAGCCGGCCATGAAGCGCTTCGCCTTCGGCTGGTTCTTCCGCACGCTGGGGAAATACGCCGCGGGGCAGCTGCTCTACGCCTACGGCAATTACGAGGGCTCCCCCTACACCGATCTCGACGGCGACGGCCACATCGTCGACTGGTGCTACAACTTGCCCGCGCGGCCGGGACACGCGGGCGGTTTCGTCATCGACTTCGAGGCCGTGCGCGAGGGCGTGGACGATCTGCGCTACATCACGACGCTGGAGAACCGCATCGCCGAAGCGAAGAAAAAGGGTTTCGAAAAAGAGGCCGCCGGGGCCGAAAAGGTGCTGAACGACTTGCGGAACAGCTTCGATTTCGGCAAAGACTTCACGCAGAACTCGGTGTTCCTCGATTCGCATTTCGACAAGGCCTGGGAAAAGGACGGCAAACGCTATTGCTCCGGCCGCTACAACCTCCCCAACGGCTGGCGTTTCGAAGACTATCACGCGGCAAGAGAAAAGATCGCGGACGCCATCGCGCGCCTCACGGCCGCGATGGCGAAGAGATGAGAGATGAGAGATGAGAGATGAGATAAAAAACGGTTGCGACGATCCGGCAATGAAGAAGTCTTTTGCCTTTGCGTTGAGGATCGTGAAACTTTATCAGCATCTTTCGGAGAAGAAAAGGGAATTTGTTTTAAGCAAACAGGTTTTGAGATCGGGAACCAGCATCGGGGCGAATTTGGAGGAAAGCAGAGGAGCACAGTCGTCATCGGATTTTCAGGCGAAGATTTCGATCGCTTACAAGGAAGCGCGGGAGACATCCTATTGGCTGCGTCTTCTTTATGCGTCGAAATATCTCACCGAGCGGCAGTTCAACAGCGTTCACGACGATTGCGAAGAACTGATCCGCATTCTGGCCGCCACGCAACTGACCATGCGGGAAAAAATAACCAAAGGATAAAAAAAATAAAACCTTACAACTTGCCTTGAGCACACAACCAAAAGAAAGGAATTCACCATGCAGAAAAGAAACCGCCGCCTCTCATCTCTCATCTCTCATCTCTCATCTCTTCAGCGTAAAACGGCTCGCCGTTTCACGCTGATCGAGCTCCTGGTCGTGATCGCCATCATCGCCATATTGGCGGCGATGCTGATGCCCGCGCTGCAGCAGGCCCGGGAGACGGCCAAGAGCGCGGACTGCATTTCGAAGCTCAAGCAGCTGGCTTTCGGCGCGATGACTTACGCCGACGCCAACGACGGCTTCTTCATGCCGCCGGCGAAGGACAACTCCAAAAGCGGGTACGACGGCAAGACGGAGAGTTCCTGGTGGGGCGTCCTCGTGAAGCACATGGGCATCCCCAAGCGCACGGGCAAGGATATGTCGAAGAGTCCCGTTTTCTGCCAGTCCTACGGCGGGTCCGACGCCTGGGACGACTCCCAGCGCCAGATCACCGATCCCAGTTACGGCTGGGACAGCACGCTGGGGTACGGCTGGAAGTACGGCGTCAACCTGACGCTGCTGCGGCACTACTCCCCGAGCACGTCCTCGGCGACGGGATACGCCATGGGGCACCCCATCAAGCGTGAGGCGATCCGCCGCCCCAGCAAAGTGTTCCAGTTCGGAGACAGCGCCAACTACCGCGTCGGCGAAACCTCCGTCTGGTACGGCGTCTCGCATCCGCATTCCACGCTCAGCGGCCGGCACAACGAGAAGGGGAACGTCTCTTTCTTCGACGGCCACACCGGAACCTATGTCCCGCTCCAGATGCCGAGCTATCACTGGAGCTGGTACTCCAACAAGCCCTGGACCTGGAATTTCTGAAGAACGGCGAAAAGGGAAAAGAAGCATGAAGACCGGTCCGTTCATCTGCGCCGCACTTCTTGCGGCCGCGGGGCTTTGCGCCGCCGAGTGGAAGATCAAGGACGGCGCGGGCAGTCTCACGCTCAAGGATTCCAGTCCGGACAAGGTCGATCTTGCGATCGAGACGCCCGAGACCGTCACGTGGGCGTGGGAGGACGACCGGGCTTCGTTCCTCAACATCGCGGGCGGCCGCATCACGGGCCCCGCGGAGAAACTGCTCTTCCCCGACGGCATGACTCTCGAAGTCGTCTTTGCCGCCAACCTGGCGGCGGGAAAGGAGTGGCTGCCTCTCGTGACTTGCGGAAACAGTTTCCAAAACGGCTACTCCGTCTGGATCCGCAGGAACGGTCAGCTTCTGGTCTGTCTCTCCGGCACCAACCGGGGGTACATGCTGCTTGACGCCAAGCTCCGGAACCTGCGGGACTATACCTTGAAAGTCATCCGCGGGGGCAAGCGCGTGCTGGTGCTGCTGGACGGCAAAGTCCTCGCCGACGCCGTCTGCACGGGCAAGGTGAAGCACACCCCGGGCGAGCCCTTCCGTCTGGCCAGCACCCCCAAGTGGAAATTTTACGGCAATCTCTACTCGGTCAAGCTCCGCGCCTTCGAAGACGGGGACTTCGATCAGAAGATCGTCGCCGAGGAGAAGATCTCGGGGTCGGAGATCCGGCCCGTGGAGGGCATTTCCGATCCCGAGGGCACGGTCGTCCGCGCCGATCTTTACAATGCCGTCCCGCGTCCCAAAATCGGCCGGGTGTATTCCAACAGCGAATGGGTCTTCCGCAAGGCTCCCTTCTTCCCCGCGCCCTCCGAGGGGGTGCTGCACTGCGCCGACAATCCCGACGAGCCCGACATCGTCTACGACCCCAAGCTCAAGGGCGTCTACGACATCTATTTCGGCCTGCGGGCGACCTACAACGACACCGATCTCATCGTGCGGCTCCCGGGGAAAAAGGAGGGGGTCCGCGTGCGGATCATGGCTGTCGACCGGCAGTCCGGCACCCACAACAACACCGAGATCCTGATCGCAAAAGACGTCAAAATGGACGGCGGCAAGCTCACCTTCCTCTCCGGCGGGCGCATGTATCTGGGGTATATCAAGTTCATTCCTTCCGCCAACCGCAGGAAAAAGGATTATCCCAAGTGGAAATGCGTCACCGTGGCCCCCGTGAAGGAAGACTTCAAACAGATTTCGGATAAACTCATCCGCGGCCGCATCGCCAGAGGCTACTTCATCGAACGCAAATACGTTGACGACAAAAAGCCCCCCGTCCCCTCCGCCGCGTCGGAGAAGCTGGGGTGCATCGTGAACGCCCATGACTGGATGGATCTCCTCTTCGAGAACGCCGTTCCAGCAAAGGATCCGGGCAAGGCCGCCCTCGCGGCGTCGGCCGCCCCGGGCGAGCACGAACCCGCATGTTTGAGCGTCTACGGCCTGCGGGATCTGGAAAAAGTCTCCCTCTCCGGCGGGAAAGCGCTGGCAAAGGCCGGGATCGCCAGCCGGATCGCGGTGGTCCGCAGTCTGCCCAAGCGCTCCACCAACATCTACGGCCCCTCGGAATTCATTTACGGTCCCCTGTATCTCGAGCGGACAAGCGAAACGAAAGTGGGCAAGGGCGTCTCCAAGGAGTTTTGGATCACCTTCGAGGTCCCTGGAACGGCAAAGCCCGGTACCTACCGCGACGTTTTCGAGCTCGTGACGCCGGGCGGGAAAATGACGGTCCCCGTCACTGTGACCGTGCGGCCCTTCAAATTGGACAAGCCGGTCCGCGAGCGGGTGGGCCTGTGGGGCAGTGCCCACGAGAACCATCCCGAGAAGGCGCGGGAGTTCCGCGCCCGGGGCGTCAACGCCGTCACCATGCACCCCGAGACCGATCTCATGATGTCCGGGACGAGTTTCGACCGGCTGGAGAAGAGTCCCGGCGCCCGCCTTGTCGCGGACCTCGAGGGCTGTCTGGAATCCGTCATCGTCAGCACCCATCCGCTGACCCGGAACACCTTCGGGCATCCCGGCGGCGAGGAAAAGTTCCGCAAGGCCGTCGGGCAGATCATGGCCTACGCCAAAGCGCACAACTGGCCCAAAGTCTACTTCTACATCCAGGACGAGGCGCTGAGCAATCCCCACACCCTGAAACTGGCCGTCTGGGAGGCGCAGCAGCTCAGGGCTTGCGGCGTGCCGGTCTTCTCGACCCACATCTGGTACAAGACCACCCGTCCGTTCCAGAAGGAGGTCGATCAAATCGCTCCGCTGGTGGACGCTTTCTGCGACCGGTACAGCACCCGCAGTCTCTGGTATGTGGACAAGTGGGAGGACATGCAGAAACGTGTTCTCGCCGAGGGCAAGGAGCTGTGGTCCTACAACGCCGACCGGGCGATCCTCTTTTCGCAGCCGGCCATGAAGCGCTTCGCCTACGGCTGGTTCTTCCGCACCGTGGGGAAGGACTGCGCGGGGCAGCTCTCCTTCACCTATCACCGGAGCGTTGAGTCGCCCTATACCGATCTCGACGGCGAATCCGGCGAGTGTGTGGACTTCTGCTACATCTATCCCGCGGGCAAGGGCCATGCGGGCGGTTGCTCCATCGACTTCGAGGCTCTCCGCGAGGGCATCGACGATCTGCGCTACATCGTCACGCTGGAAAACCGCATTGCCGAGGCGAAGAAAAAGGGCCTGACGCAGGCGGCGGAGGCGGCGGAAAAGGGTCTGGCCGACTTGAAAAACAGTTTCGACTTCGGCAAAAACTACGTGAGCAAGTCGGTGTTCCTCGACTCCGTCTTCGACAGGAGCTGGGAGCAGAACGGCAAGCGTTACTGCTCCGGCCGCCGCAATCTGCCCAACGGCTGGCGCTTCGAAGACTATCACGCCGCAAGAGAGAAGATCGCGGCCGCCATCGCGGGCCTTACGGCCGCGATGGCGAAGAGATGAGAGATGAGAGATGAGAGATGAGAGATGAGAGATGAGAGATGAGAGATGAGAGATGAGAGATGAGAGATGAGAGATGAGAGATGAGGTGGGGGGCCGGAGGGCTGTGCCCGTCCGGCCCATAGGACTTATAAGACTCATAAGACTTATTCGGCCTACCGCCCGGGCCATGATCGCCAACAAAGGATAAAAAATAAACCCATAACAACTTTGCCTCAAGAACGCAACCAAAAGAAAGGACATCGACATGAAGAAAAGAAGCCGTCATCTCTCATCTCTCATCTCTCATCTCTCATCTCTGCAGCGTGAAACGGCACGCCGTTTTACGCTGATCGAGCTTCTGGTCGTGATCGCCATCATCGCCATTCTGGCGGCGATGCTGATGCCCGCCCTGCAGCAGGCGCGGGACGCGGCCAAGAGCAGTTCCTGCATCAACAAGCTCAAACAGCTGGGCCACGGGGCCGTCGGCTACACCGACGATTACGACGGGCTTTTCATGAACCCCGTCAACAGTTCCGGCAAACCCGTCGGCGACTCCACGAAGACCTCATGGTACAGGTCTTTCGCCGTCTACCTCAAGCTGAAGGACGGTGCGAGCAAGGACGATAAATCCGGCTACATTTCCCATTGTCCCGTGCTCGGCGGCATCGATCTTCTGCAGGGCACCACCATCAAACAGTATGCGGATATCGGCGTTCCGGAGACGGGGTTCGACGGCGACTACGGCTGGAACTACGGCATCAACTTCGCTTTCCTGCTGCAGTACAGCGCCAAGCCCATCAAGTGGAGCGAGATCAGAAAGCCGTCGTCTCACTGGTTCCTCGCGGACGGGGCCTATGCCGCCTACCTCGCCTACTGGGCGTCGAACCCGGAGCGGTGGCCCAGCCCCCGGCACAGCGAGCGGGCCAATTTCCTGTTCTTCGACGGGCACACCGGGTCCGACAACCCCTACACCATGCCCCAGTCGGTCTGGGGCGACTACACCTACAGTCAGGCCTGCAACATGACCCCGGCCTACAATCACTTCCTCCAGTAGGATGTGTTCAAGGCGAAACCGGAGGAGCGGGCGCTCCTCCGGTTTCGTTTTGTCTGTCGGACAGGGCGCGTGAAACGGCGGGCCGTTTTGTGCCGATGTTTTCCGTTTCCGACTTGAAATAACGCGATCCCGGTGATATTGTATGACAAATCACAACGGATCGGAGCAAACTTCGACAAACGGGGGATGGAACATGATGACCGGTAACGGAAAGTTTTTCGGGATCCTGACGGCGGGGGTCCTGCTGGCCGGAAGTATTGCCGCCGCCGAGTGGAAGATCAAGGACGGCACGGGCAGTTCCGTTCTCAAGGATTCAAGTCCCGCCAAAATAGACCTCAAGATCGCCACGCCCGAAACGGTGACGTGGGCGCGGGAGGACGACCGGGACTTTTTTCTCAACTTCTCCGGCGGTGAGGTGACGGGGCCTGCGGAGAAACTTCAGTTCCCCGACGGCATGATCCTCGACGTTTTCTTTGCTCCCGATCTCGAAAAGGGCAAGGAGTGGCTGCCCGTGGTCACCTGCGGCGACACCTTTTCCAGCGGCTACGCCGTGTGGGCGCGAAAGGACGGTCATCTGCTGATCTTTCTCAAGGGCGCGAAGGGCGCCTACAACCTCGTCGACGCGAAACTGGTGAGCCGGCGGGACTGCAGACTGCGTGTCGTCCGCGGGGAGGGCAAGTGCAAAGTCTATATCGGCGGCAAACTTATTTCCACCTTCCCCTCCACGGGAAAAGTGGCGGCGACCCCCGGCGAACCCTTCCGGCTCGGAAGCACTCCCAAGTGGAAGTTTTACGGCAACATCTATTCCGTCCGGATCCGGAACTACAGCAAAGAGGCCCTCGAAGAGAAGGAAAAGAAATTCGACTACCCGGCTTCGGAGATCAAGCCCGTCCCGGGCGTCACGGATCCCGCGGGCACGGTCGTCGTCAGCGATTTCACGCAGTTTTCGCCGAAGCCTCTGGTCGGCAAGTGTCTCCGCAGCTGGACATGGGGCTGCCGCCGGGCGGATTTCTTCCCCGGCTTCAAATATGTCCTGATGTCCTCGGGGGACCCCGACGACGCCGTCCTCTCCTTTTCTCCCAAGCTCAAGGGCGCCTATGACGTCTATCTGGGACTGCGGGCCAACACGCTGCCCATCGACTTCAAGCTCTCCGTTCCCGACGACAAAACGCGCTACCGGGTCAGGATCGGCGCGGCAAGTCCCAAGCATCACCCCAACACCGAGGTTTTGATCGCGAAAGACGTCAAAATGGACGGCGGAAAGATCGCCTTCTACCCCGGCGGCTGGATGTTCCTCGGCTACATCAAGTTCATTCCGTCCGCCAACCGCAGGAAAGTCGATTATCCCAAGTGGGGCTGCGTCAGCGTGACGAAGGAGGATCCGGACTACAAGGCTCTGGCCGACGCGCGGGCCCGCAAGCTCGTCGAGCAGGGGTACTACAAGGAGCGGTTTTATCTCGACTCCACTCAGCTCCCCGCTCCCGGCCCGGTGTCGAATCAGTTCGGCTACATCCTCACGCCCCGGGACTGGATGGACCTCTGCTTCGCCAACAGCATCCCCCGCTCCGCGCCGGAGAGCGTCGCGCTTGCCTGTTCCGCCGCGCCGGGCGAGTTCGAGCCCGTCACCTTCAGCCTCTACGGTCTGGAGGACTGCGGGAACGTGACCCTCACCGGGACGGACGGGCTGGAAAAGAAGGGTATTTCCATCGCCGTCGCCGTCGTCGGCGATGTTCCCAAGCGCACGACCAATCTCAGAGGTCCCTCGGAATTCATCACCGGTCCCCATTTCCTCGAACGCACGAACACCTTTTTCCTCAGCAAGGGGGAGACCCAGCAGTTCTGGCTCACCGTCAAGGTGGGGGAAAACGTCAGACCCGGGGACTACACCTGCGAACTGACCATTTCCTCCGCCCGGGGGAAACGGCATGTCCCGCTGACGGTGACGGTGCGTCCCTTCAAACTGGATCCCGTCGTCCGGGAGCGGACCGCCGTCATCCCGACGCTGCCCGGGGACTTTCAGGTCCATCCCGGTCTGGTGCGCGAGATGGCCGAACACGGCTGCAACACCTTCTGGATGCAGATGGAGACCGATGTCGTCACCCGGGCCGACGGAAGCGTCGACTGGGCGAACTCCCCTCTCCTCGGACACATCGCCGAGCTGAAAAAGTACGACGCCAACGCCCTCGTGCTGGAGACGGAGCACCTCTCCGGCAAATTCTTCGGTAAAAAGGACGGCGCCGAATGCTACAAGCGGGCCGTGGAAGAGATTTTGACCCGCGCGGAGAAGGAAAACTGGCCGCAGATCTACTTCTACACTCACGACGAAGTGCTGAGCCACGCGAAGCACCTGCCCAAGGTGCTCTGGGAGACCCCGCTGCTCAAGGCGTGCAAGGCCAAAGTCCTGAGCGCCCACCTCTGGTACCGGACCAGCCGGCCCTATGAGAAGGAGGTGAAAAAACTGGCGCCGCAGATCGACGTCTTCATGCTCCGTTTCAACACCCGCGAGTTCTGGTACGTGGACTCCTGGGAGGAGATCGCCGAGCGCTGCCGCGAGGAGAAGCGCGAACTGTGGGCCTACAACAGCGACAACGCCGTGCTCTTTGCCCAGCCGGCCATGAAGCGTTTCGCCTGGGGCTGGTTCTTCCGCACGCTGGGCAGGGACGCCTCGGGGCATGTCTTCATCGCCTACTGCTCCGCCGTGGGCTCCCCCTACACGGAGCTGGACGGCCGCACCGATTGGTGTTACAACCTGCCCCCCAACACGGTCCGCAAGGGCGGGTACATCATCGACTACGAAGCTTTCCGCGAGGGCGCGGACGATCTGCGCTACATCATCACGCTGGAAAACCGCATTGCCGACGCCCGTCAGAAGGGACTCGAAAAGGAGGCCGACGTGGCGGAAAACGTGCTGAAGAACTTGCAGAAGAGTTTCGATTTCGGCGGAAACTTCACGAAAAACTCCGTTTTCCTCGACTCCGTCTTCGAGCGGAGCTGGGAGAAAAACGGCACCCGCTACTGCTCGGGCCGCCGCAATCTGCCCAACGGCTGGCGCTTCGAAGACTATCACGCCGCAAGAGAGAAGATCGCATCCGCCATTGCGATGCTCACCTTCGCGATGGCGAAGAGATGAAAGGTATGAGGTATGAGGTATGAGGGGGGCCGGAGGGCTGCGCCCGTCCGGCCCATAGGACTTATAAGACTCATAAGACTTATTCGGCCTACCGCCCGGGCCATGATCGCCGACAAGGGATAAAAAGTCAAACCCATAACAACTTGCCTTGAGCACACAACCAAAGGAAAGGACATCGCCATGAAGAAAAGAAGCCGTCATCTCTCATCTCTCATCTCTCATCTCTCATCTCTGAAGCGTAAAACGGTTTCCCGTTTCACGCTGATCGAGCTTCTGGTCGTGATCGCCATCATCGCCATTCTGGCGGCGATGCTGATGCCCGCCCTGCAGAAGGCGCGGGACGCGGCCAAGAGCAGTTCCTGTATCAACAAACTCAAACAGCTGGGCCACGGGGCCGTCGGCTACACCGACGATTACGACGGCTACTTCATGAATCCCGTGAAGAACTCCGGCGCGCCCGTCGGCGATTACCTGAAGACGTACTGGTACAGGTCCTTTTCGGTCTACCTCAAACTCCGGGACGGCGTGAGCAAGGACGACAAATCCAATTACGTTTCCCACTGCCCCGCGCTGGGCGGCGTCGATCTTCTGTCGACCAGCAGTATCTACAAAAACGCGCCGGACGGCCATACGGGATTCGACGGCGACTACGGCTGGAATTACAGCATCAATTTCGCCTATGTGCTGCAGTACAGCGTCAAGCCCATCAAGTGGAGCGAAATCAGGAGACCGGCGTCTCACTGGTTCCTCGCGGACGGGGCCTATCCCTCCTACCTCGCCTACTGGGCGGCGAATCCCGAGCGGTGGCCCAGCCCCCGGCACAGCGAACGGGCCAATTTCCTGTTCTTCGACGGGCACACCGGGAATTACGACCCCTACACCATGTCTCAGTCGCTCTGGGGCGACTACACCTACAGTCAGGCCGTGGGCATGACCCCGGCCTATGCCCATTTCCTCCAGTAAGGCCCGTCCGCCGGAAAACTCGGGAAAGGGGTGGTGATCATGAAGAAAGCGGTGTTTTTCGTCTTTTCGTTTCTCCTGCTGGCCGGAAGTATTTCCGCCGCCGAGTGGGCGGTCAAGGACGGCACGGGCAGTCTTGTCGTCAAAGATTCCGGGCCCGATAAGGTCGATCTTAAAATCGCCACGCCCGACACGGTGACGTGGGCGTTCGAGGACGACCGGGGCTCGTTCCTCAATTTCGCCGACGGCTCGGTCACGGGACCTGCGGAGAAACTGCTCTTCCCCGACAACATGACGCTTGAGATCGCCTTCTCGGCCCATCTGCGGCGGGGGAGCGAGTGGCTGCCCGTCATAACTTGCGGCGACAGCTTCCAGAGCGGTTACGCCGTCTGGGCCCGCCGCAACGGCCAGCTTTTGATCAGTCTCCCCGGCACCTCCAGGGGGTACATGCTTCTCTCCCCCAAACTTCAGGATCTGCGGGACTACGTGTTGAGAGTCGTCCGCGACGGCAAGCGCGTTCTGGTGCAGCTGGACGGCAAAATTATCGGCGACTACGTCGCGACGGGCAAGGTGAAGACCGTTCCCGGAGAACCCTTCCGCCTCGGGAGCACCCCCAAGTGGAAGTTTTTCGGCAACATCTATTCCGTGAAGATCCGTCCTTTCGAAGCCGGCGACTTCGAGGCGAAGACCGCTTCCCGTGAGGAGAGCGCCGCTTCCGAGATCAAGGCCGTCACGGGCATCGCCGACCCCGAGGGAACGGTCCTCTTCGCCGACTTCGACCTCTGCACGCCCCGGCCGCGGAGCGGGCGGACCTTCTCCGGCAGCCAGTGGATGTTCCGCAAGGGGATGCTCTTTCTCCCGCCCGCGAAGGGGACTTTGCACTGCTGCGACAATCCCGACGGGGCCGTTCTCGCCTGCGATCCCAAGCTCGCGGGCCTTTTCGACGTCTACCTCGGTCTGCGGGTGACCTATTTCCCCACCGATCTCATGCTGTCGCTCCCCGGCGTCGAGGACCGGATCCGCGTCCGGATCCCCGGTGTGGAGCGGGGATCCTCGGGCGGCCACGTCAACACCGAAGTATTGGTTGCCCGCGACGTGAAAATGGACGGCGGCAAAGTCCTCCTCCACCCCGGCGGGCAGATGTATCTGGGGTACATCAAGTTCATCCCCTCTGCCTGCCGCAGGAAGGCCGATTACCCCAAGTGGAAATGCGTCAAAATCACTCCCTCGAAGGACAGTTACAAACAGCTCGCCGACAAGAGCATCCGCAGCCGCATCGCCAAGGGGTACTTCATCGAGAAAAAGTACGTCGACGACAAAAAGCCCCCCGTGCCCTCCGCCGCGTCGGAGAAACTGGGGTGCATCACGAACGTCCGCGACTGGATGGATCTCCTCTTCGAGAACGCCGTTCCCGAGAAGGATCCGGGCAAAGTCGCCCTCGAACTTGCGGCCGCCCCGGGGGAATACGAGCCCGCTTGTTTGAGCGTCTACGGCCTGCGGGATCTTGACAAAGTCTCCCTTTCCTGCGGGAAGGAATTGGAAAAGGCCGGGATCACGAGCGAGATCGCGGTGGTCCGCAGTCTGCCCAAGCGCTCCACAAACATCTACGGTCCGTCGGAATTCATGTACAGTCCCCAGTACCTCGAGCGGGTCAGCGCGACGAAGGTGGGCAAGGGTGTCTCCAAA
>Ga0310696_10002233_pt1 | contig 26127 bp, 44 predicted proteins | sample AusTroGonzalo_MG_4_FD_203885 | JGI IMG/M metagenome (GOLD analysis project Ga0310696, IMG submission 203885) | Bovine rumen microbial communities from tropical cattle in Woodstock, Queensland, Australia - Gonzalo_02 (v2) (version 2) | ecosystem: Host-associated > Mammals > Digestive system >...
GTCTATGATTTTGCGGTGGTGTTTTTCGGCATAGGGGGGCCTCTGTGAGCCTCAGAATTAATTTCTCAGCGAGTTTCCACGTCACGCAGTATTACTTTACCATTGTCACCAATAACATACCTGCGGTCCTTCATTTTATTATGAGCTTCGCCGTGGCACTTGCGGCATAGCAGTCGAAGGTTAGCGAAGTTGAGCGTGATGTTAGCGTCTCGGATGTTCTCCGGGCTGAGCTCTTTGATGTGATGGACCTGCGTACCCGGAACGATCAGTCCCTTCAGCAGACAGTCCTCGCACAGATACCCTGCCTTCTTCATGTACGCTTCTCTGCACTTCCTCCATTGCCCGCTTTTGTAGAATGCCTCTGCGTAGGGTTGCATTAGCGACTAACTGTTATTGTGCAATCGCCCGTGACAACAAAATCGTATCCGCTTCCCAAATCTTCAATGCTTCCGCTTGTGTTTATCGAATAGCCGCCAGGTATTCCTTCTAATGTTACAACGGCCGCGCCTTTATATAAAACGATTTTGTTTGATGTAAAACGCCCATAGAAAGATGTTGTCGCGTTATGTGGCTCTTCTTCATTATCTATAATCAAAAACGCTCCCCAAATAGATACCGCCTCGCTTTCGTCTGTAATCGTCACTTCTGCTGTTGAGAAGTCTCCACCGCCTCCGCCTCCTTCGACATTGACATCTGCCGTTGCGTACTGTGCTATGTCGATATCGTTTCCGTTTTCTGTTATTTCTATCTTGCCTGAAGGTATGATGATCTCTCCGCCAGGTGACAGTCCTTCTTTCGGCATATTAAACCATGTTATTGCCATTGTTGTTCCTCCTTATAATGGATTGTTGTAATTTCAATACAAAAGGCCCGAGATAACTCGAGCCCTCTGTCGTAATGGTGTTTGAAGTGATCCAAATGTCAGAGCCTTTTATCGGCTTCTTCTGACGGTACCATATTATCACTCCAAAAAGTGACATACAATGACATCTTTTAATTCTTTTAACACATCTCCGTGTAATCTATGGACGTGCCGGAGCGAGCAATGTACTGCATCAGCTACGTCTTCCCACTTCTTAAGATTTATGTATCGCTCATATAAGATGTCGCCTTTGAGATCCGGAACATTCCAAATAACATCGAATACCTGCTGCCGTTTCTTAAGAGCTTCTATCTCAGCTGCCTTATATCGGTACGCAAGATCTGTGAGCCGTATAGCCTGTTCTTCTACCGACCGGCTTATATTCGTACCGTGCGGCGTGCCATCCGTATTCATCGGTGACTTAATGGATCCGATACGGAGCACTTCCTGATCGTATTCAATTTTCGCTCGTCTGGCTATCTGCTCAGCCTTTTCGTACTGCCTGAGATATTCCTTAACCGTCATTGCAACTGATCTCCACCATCTATCACGGTCAGATCCGGAGAGCTCGCATCATATATGCGGTGGATCTCAACCGTACCGTCTGTGTTGTGAATGACTACATCCATCGCAGCCAGCTCGTCTATGTCTTCTACGAAAAATGTGAACTCCATTTATGCCTCCAATATTTTCTTGACTCTTACATAAAGGTCACTGAACGCCTCGCATAGATCTGCATTCGGTTCGTTTCTCCACTTATTTTCTTTGACTCGTATCGCCATTAATACTTTAGATCTGTATTCTTTCAGATTCTTATATGCCTCTATCGCTTCGTTTTTGTTGATATATTCGCAGCTCCAGGCGGAACATCTGTTATCGTTCTCGCCTCCGTATGGCTTAGCATATACGCATGATTCACAGTCTCTATTCATCGGTTCTCCTTTTACAATTGTGGTAGCGGTGTTGTTCCAATTTTTATCATCTTCCCAAGGCATTTTCATCGGCTCTCCTTTCTCCGTATGAACAGAAGTCATCGGCACTGCATATTAACTCGCTTATTCCGCAGAATCTTTCTCCATCCTCTTCTCGCCACTTTCTACACTCCCCACACCTTACAAGGTCTATCTCTGTTAGTGGGCAATCTTTGTGAAGTTTTCGATGTGCATATTCTTCGCTTATGTCTATTCTTTTATCATCGTTTGCCCAACACTCAAAACCATTATTGAAGTCTTCACAATCATAGCAATGTATTGGTTTGCTCCTATTCGCTATATATACTCCCATATCATTCTCCTTTCATTTTCTCTTTGCACCTATAATTATTGCGAGAATACAGATAATAAGAGCAGTTATGCCGATGCCCACCAAAATTAGTTTGAATTGAAAATATAATTCTATAGCTCCCATATCATTCCTCCGCTTCTATTATCGTGGGTATATCGCATATATCGTCTACCCACTCATCACCAAAGTATGTTTCTGTGATGGCTACCGTTCCCATCTTGTCAAATACCTCATTGACACATTTTGCTTTCACATCGTTCTCATCTATCAGCCTACCGTGTGGTGTCGGTATCTCTATTAGTGGGCAAGTGTTTTCTTTATCGTCTTTTTCTGTTATGGTGCATAATCCTCCGACTTGTTCATCTTCGATATAAAAATCTAAATGCCATTGACAGTTTTTGCAGTCCTTTGGCTTCTCCATATTCGGTATATATACTCCCATATCATTCCTCCTGCATCTTCTTATTCAATAACCACACGATGCGGTTAACTGTGACCTGAATATCTGCCGCCAGCTGAAGCACGTCATCTGCTTTGCCGTTCAGCATTTCCTCATAAACACCGCAGAGAATACTGTCAGCAATTATGAGGCGTTCAAGTTGTGACCGTTTCTCTATCATTGTCATCCTCCATAATCCACCGTCTCCGTCCCGACTGTATACGGAACGAACGGTTCTATCTTCCTCAGATCATCAGCACTATCGACGTCGCAAGTATAGTCATTGATCGCAACGTATGACTTGTAATCTATTACGTTCGGCTTGCAACAGGTAACGACCTGCCACAGTTCCCATGCTATCGGTTTGCGACGGAACGCACCTTGTTTCGCCATCGTTTCGCAAAGTCTTATACAGGCTCGGAAGTGTCCCTGCTTTACCACCTTATAAGCGAATGGTTCGGCCCACGGTTTCGTGTATCTCTCATCGAACGGAGGAGCTGACGCAAAGAACTGAATGTCATCGGTCGGCGTGTTCACGATTTTCTTAATAGCTTCCGGACTGAACACGACATCACCGAATATGTAGCACGCCGGTTCGTCAGTCGGATAAAAGCAGTCTGTCCAGTATCCGTTATTATTCGTGTCTTTTATGTTCGTCACATATCGGTTGTTATGATACAGGACCGGAGCGAACTCCTCGAAGACCGGATCGTTTGAGCTGATATAGATCTGAGACTTATCAACTCCTGCTTCTTCTAATAAGCGGATCGTCCTCGCAACTATCGGCTCGTTATGGATCTCGAGCAACTGTCTCGGTCTCACCCAGGCTGGATATACTCCGCCGCACATTATGATGTAGATCATCTTTTTCCTCCTATCGCTTCCCAAAATCTTTCGTCATCAACTATCTTATTCACATAGCATACGAAGCCCATGTCTTCCGTCAGCTCATACCACGGACAGGTGCTGCACGTCTCGTGACTGTAGCAGTATTCCTTCAGGATCCGCAACGCTTGTATTACATCTGTATTACTCATATTGCCTCCAACTGTTTCGTAAACTGCCTGATACGATTATCAAGATATTCTTTCCGGTCTATCAGGTCCCAATTAGATCCGTCCTGCTCCAGCTCGTTATTAATCTGTTCGAGCTCCATGCGGTCGAGTTCCAGATTAGATTCGAGCCTCGTCTTCTGATCCGCTTTGACTCGTTCCGCTTCGGACTTCATCGGTTCAGGTGCAGCGAGATATTCTGCGAACTTCGGACCAAATAAGGTTGATGGTCTCAGGTATGATCGCATCGTCTTGTCCTCCAACCACTCGGCGCACTTCTTATCGACTACTTTCTTCAGGTCATCTATGTCATAGCCCGATTCAATTAGGTCATTTATCAGCTCGACTGACTCAGTTGTCGACAAATTGTAGTCAGCTCCGGTTTTGGAATTAAGATATTTGATTATGATCGAGGGAGAGGAAGACTCGTCCGGAACGGACTCATTATCTTCTCTTATCATTATCTTATCATTATCTTCTCTTATCATTATCTTATCATTAGGGTTTTCAAAAAAACCGTTCGCTTTTTTCGGTTTTTCTTCATCCTTTTTAGGACGGCCACCCTTCTTCCCATTTTCTCTATTTTTCTTGCAGGTCTCGTCGTACTTCTTGCGGTCGATTTTCATCTGAAGCGTCATAAACTCGAACGCTATAGCAATGTCATCATCTACTTCCGGATCCTCGCCGTTGTTGAACGAAAACAATGCGCCCATCAGACGACCGAACTGCTCAGCTGAGAAATACTTCCTGCATATTTCGATTTGTCCCTGATAGAATACTACTGAATCTTTACTTGCCATTATTAGCCTCTATTCTCGCTTATAAGCGACTTTATTACGTTCTCTAATAAGTAATCCTCTGCCCAATTGAACTGAGCTGATTCGGCTCGTTTCATTGCTTTCAGCCTGAGCACTTTTTTAGAGCAGCTCTCTTCTATCGGGATCAAATAGCACTTACCGTCCCACGTCGTAGCGAAGTAATCGATCTCGCTCTTATCGTAGTGAGAATACTGCCTATTTCCGTTGACGCTTTGCTTTCGCCTTACGTCTATGATGAGAGCATTTTCGTCACGAAACGTTGTAGCTGATTTGCATTGGATCCGATAAAATCGGCCGTTGATATCAACTGCAAAGTCATACTTATCGTGGTTACCATATGGAATGGAAACGGTATATCCTAAACGCTTGAACGCCAGGATCGCTTCCAGCTCCGTAATGTCACCTCTTATTTTGTCATCCATATAAGATCCTTATAATCTCTTTTCCTGTATCTCTTTTGTGACAGAACCGGACTGAGATCGGATACTTCGCCATCCATGACGCTAAGACCCGATACACCTTCTCGCCTCTTACCTGAGTATGAGGAGAAGACCAACGCATCAGATCTTCTATGGTCTGGACTCGGATCCATTCGTCCCGGTCCTGGTATCTGTCCTGCTCAACCAATATCACCAGATGAGCTCCGACTTTTTTCGCACGTTCCAGCTCACGTTTGAACCGTTCGTGATCGGAAGCGCAGCATTGGGCCAGCTCCTGAATGTTCTGTTTGCGGTCGATAACGAGCAGAGGGTTACCGTACTCCATGTAATCGCCGAAATACAGTTTGCTCCGCTCGTATTCGTAACCGCTTTTCAGAAAGGAACTGAGTATATTGGTAATTGCGTCTTTGTGTTCTCTTGTGTCTACTAAAATAAGACTCATATCCGCACCCTAATTGATAAAAACGTACCCTAATTATCAAAAGGGAACATCCTCGTCTATTTCCTCGAACTTCGGCTCCGGTCCGTCTGGCTTTGTTCCGGATCCGTCACTCTTTGATCCGCAGAAGTCGAAATCCGATACGATGATGGAGTATGCTTTTCGCTTCACTCCGTTCTTATCCTCATATGAGCGGATCTGACCTTCCCCGGAGAGAACGATCTCGGAGCCTTTATGAAAGTATTTGTCTATTACCTGAGCTCTTTTCCCGAATATGGTGCAGTCGAAGAAGTCCGACTCGTCGCCGTACCTCCTGTCTGTTGCTACGGTGAATTTCGCTCTGTCTTTTGTCGGCTCGGATCCAGTAGTAAACTCCGGATCTCTTACGAGCCTTCCGTGTATCATGTGAATGTTCATTTTGCCTCCTATTGTAAATAAAGCGGGACGGATGTTATGAAATGGGGATGTTTATTGATGTTGATACTTGTTATAGTCTGCAAAGGAGATATAAACCGCCCCGCCTCTATTCGGTGATTATTTCTTAGCGAAGAAGATCTCCGCATCCAATGCCCTTGTAAGAGCTACGAAAGATGTCAGCGTCGGCATCCTTTTTCCTCGCTCGTATCTGCTTAATACGGACTGCGAGAGATTCGTCTTATCAGATAGATCTTTTAAGGTCATCCCTCTATCGATTCGTAACGTTTTGAGTGCCTCGCCGATGTTCGTATCATTCAGCGTTTTTAACTCTCTTAGCATTTGGCTTCCTCCTGTTTATCATTTTTCTATTGCCGATAAGAGCGTCCTGGATGCTATTGAGCCTTGTAATACGCTCCGAAATGTATTGCAGCAGAACCTGCTTTTCCGTATTCATCGACTCACACATATCTCTCGTCCGGCTCTTAATGATGTAACTGAGCACTTCTTCAGGATAATCGAATCTCTTATGCTCGAAATCACGGCCTTTTACAAGTAAGTCGTACCAGACCTCTCCATCATCGGGATCCTTATAAACGACTATGTCCGGAATGGACAGTACCAGCTCCTCACATTTGCTCTGAGGCGTTCTGTTCTTGATAACGCTCGAATGTTTGAGGCTCGTATCGTATACGTCCTGGAGCAGATCTTCTATCTCGTGACAGATGGCATATCTTATCTCGTCACCTTCGTCTCGTGCTTTATCGGCATAATCGAATAGCACGTCCCAAAATCTTCCTATCATTATTCGGCCTCCTTTATCTCGTAGATCTCCGGAGCGGTCAGCTTCTTAGTGGTTTTGCAGTAATCACACTTCTCACATCTAATCGGCTCGACTTCGCCGGTCTTTATCAGGTCAAATCTCTCTATCTTCGCCTCGACCATTTTGAGAGCCGTATCGAGAATGTGCTGCGGAATCTGTATGAGCTTGATATCAGGGAATTTCTCTTTCGTTGCCGCAGCCAGGAAGAACGGAAGCGGTTTGTCACGTCCTGTTACGAGCTGCTCGATCTTCTGATAGACTGCGCCCTGAATGTCGTAGCCCCAATACTCGATCCATGACCTCCAGCCGTAGCCTTTGTCATATATGTCCTCGAAATCCTTGACGACCTTCAAATCTACGATGCGTTTCTCGTTATATACGTCCATCTTGATCTTCCAGGGTACTCCGAACAGTTCTGCACTCATGATGGTCTGTTTTTCGCCTTCGAGATAGTCCATCATAAGAGGATCCGACGTGATTCGGGTTATAATGTCGTTAGCGTGAACGAACTTTGAAAGCAGCTCACCGTTCTTCTTGAACATCAGATTTCCGTACCGGGCATCGAACTCTTCACGCTCTCCGGAGAAGTACGCATCCACATACGATCCGATAAGCAGCGAATCGGTTGTCTCTCGCTCCCATACGCCACGGACCGATGCGTATCCACACGCCTCGCACTTATTGAACTCTTTGAACTGCGAGACGGACCAGTACGAGCGGTTCGCTTCCGGGCTGAAGTAATTGTCATTAGTCAGCGTCATTTGCGGCCTCCCTTGATCAGTTCGATAATATGCTGCTGCTCGTCCTCTGGTAGTTCTTCACGCAGCTTTCTTGATAGTTTCGATTCACTTAAACCTAATAGCTTAGCGAGTTGCCATTGTTTAAGATCGTTTTCGAGCATCGTCATTCTGATATTCTTATTTGTCATATCAGCTCACCCTCCTCGCTCTTCTTCGCTTCGGCAGCACATGAATAGCACATATATTTGCCGAACTTCGTCATGGCATTATTTGCTATCGCTTTCGCCTTATAAGTCTTGCCGTCGACTGTGACGTCGGTTATCAGCTCCCCGCACACCTCGCAGTAGATCTCTTCCGACTTAGGTGCATACTCTCTTACTCGTAAGCACTCGGTCGTGGATCCGAACGCTGAAATCGTGGCCTTATAGATGGCGATCTTCTTGTTTACCCACACATCGACCTTAGGCGAGCCGTAAGCCTTTGAAATCGCTTTGGCATTGGTCGTATTGCAGATCATCGGCTTGTAATCACGCTCTTTGAAGTGGATCGTCAGCTTCTTCTCAGATCCCCGGTCGTTCTTCACTTCGTCCTGAGACACATAATCTATGGTCAGTACCAGATCGTTATTGTCCGGAACGTCCCACGCTCCCAGGAACGGTTTATCCATATATTTGCGGAAATCTCCGCTCAGTCTCTCACTCATCGCTCTCCTCCTCTTTGATGACATTTATGATGATGTCTAATATCTCCGAGTTTCTCAGAAGCAGGTCGATTAGATACTCTGCGTCCTTAAATTCCTCATAATAGACAGTTAACTCGTTATAGCCCTGCTTTAAGCGGACCTTATAAGTGACTTTCATGACTTCGCCTCCTCTCTAAAAAGAGCATTCACTTCTCTCTTCTGTCCGATCTCCGTTATCAGTCGTTCCGGAACGCATACGTCATAATCGCCCTGGAGCACTACTCTCGCAATTTCCTTGAAGATCTCCGCTTTCGTCAAGTTCTCGACGTGCAGGTAGATATCATTGCTGATAGAGTCCTGGATCCTGATGTATTCGTTCCCGGTATTGATGGACCATGCGTATCTGATGGACTCGAGATCCTCAAAGCCTTTCAGTCCGCTCCATAAGCCCTCTATATATGCTCGTCTGTCTCTGTAGTATTCTGCTCTGCTCATTTGCCCACCTCCGACCAATATGCTAATAAAGCCTCTACTATTCCTTCATCGAGGTCGGCGAGATCGTAGTCTTTTATGCCGACAAATAACGCATTGCCGACGATATAATCGTCACGCCATGGAAAGTTCTTCGGAAGGTTCTTTATCTTGCCCTCCTCGTTTACGATCATGGCCATATGCGGCGTAAGTGATACGCACTCGATATAACCTCCTACGAGTTCCTGCCACTTTTCGAGTGAATCAGATATATCCATTGCCTCTGCCGGTTCGCCAGGTCTCTTAATAACTATCTTCATTCGACTCACCTCCGAGAAGAATGGCTCCGATAGCCATCATTACCAGGTACAGAAAACCTTTGAGTATAAGCGGGAGCATCGGGCCGTGAGCACCCTCCATAACTGCTACATCGTCAGCTCCCGCCATACCGAAAAGAAACACAAAACCTATAACAGAAAGCATTAAACCTGTTATCCTTCTAATTCTGCTAAACATAATTGAACCTCCCCTCTCTGGATCATGTCATAGAGCCTCTCACAAGCTCTCTGATCGCCGTTAACCTTGCAATAGTCTCTCATTATGCACTTACCGAATTTCGCTCTCATATCGACAGTTCCGTCCGCCTTAAGTGCTTCGTAATACATTGGACATTGCCTACATTTGAATCCGGCACCGATCATCTCATATTCTTCTTCAATGCTCTCCGGTGCCTCTCCGATCTTTTCCGTCCAGTAGATCCTCGCTCCGAGGAAGTTCTCGTAAAAATCGACTGTTACGTCCTTGCCTTCAAGCTCGACCAGCTTCTTATTGAGCGTTTCTGTAAACTGCTGGGCCGAGTCTCCTATGACGATGGCAAACTGCTTAACGCTCTTGTTTCTCATTAAAAAATCACCTCCGATTCCATTACTCTTTGGTGATTCTATTATCTCATATTGACTGTGTTAAACCCTGCCCTACTCCCCTCCGAAAAAAATACTCCGGATTATGATTTTAGGAATAGTTATGGCTCTTTTTTCTGGCGATTAGGATCATTCCCTCTCGCCTGTCAGAATATGATATTCGAATCACCTGTATATATATTAAGGCAAATTTGACCTTTTGTCAATTACTTTTTTATGATATAATCAATTTGGAGGTGATCTTATGGAAATAAAAGACTCAAATGGCAATTCATTTAATATTGCTCATTATGGAGAAGAACGAGATCTCAACGCTAATACTGATGAGCTTCAAATAGCAGTATATTTGATTAAAATGCTCCCCTCTCCGGATTACTGTCGGATCGTTCGTGTTTCAGATAGTTATATAACTGTAAAATGTGGATCGTGGGATTTAGCCAGGATAAAATACACAGATCGTGCAAAGTGGGTTCTCTTTCCTACCATTGAGAAGCAGAAAGAAAAACATTCTATTGAAAAAACTGAGGATGTGAAAGAGTTTCAAGAATATGTAGACAAATCATATGAACATTTCTTAAAGTATGGTATCAACTGTTAATAGATGGTCTTATAAGGCTTAAATCGCCGATTTCAGCGAGTTTTATCTATTTGTTGATATATGAGTCGTTGTAGGCTCTATCATTTCCACGCAAAAAGCCCGGAGCGTAATTGCCCCGGGCCTCTTGCTTTTAGAGATATATTTTAGGAGAGTGCCATGCCCTCTTGCGAGGCTTAGTCATCTACCTCTGGCAGACCTGCCATGCTTGTAAGAATCGATATGAGTGCCATCGTAGCAGCCATACCCAAAGCGGTCGGCCAGTCGATATCTACGATATTAATATAATCGGATCCAATAAGTGTTATTAAACCTTGAGCAAAAGTTTTGAGGGCTCTGATAGCCGCAGCGTATGCCCAGTTCCTATACTTCATTTTATCCTCCTACTCTACCGGCAACGAGCGGAGTTCACCGCCCTCGCCGTATTCTCTCTTCACTCGACCGTTTCCTTCGAGTGCAATATAAGCTGCATATTCCTCAAATACGTCGTTGTACTCTTCGGAATCGATGTAGCCTTGTTCTTTGTACTTATCAGCCTGAGTCAGCAGATGATGTCGTGCGATCGCCTTCAGGATGATCTCGGTCGGAGTTTTCTTTTTCTTCTTCGACTTGTAGAGCTCCATCAGGAACTGACCTAACCAGTTCGAGCCAAGAACGATCCCTACAAGTGTAATAATCGTTTCTGTGTTCATATGCTCGCCTCCAGTTTACCATCTGCATCGAATGAGCACGGAATGTTTGCGGATCCTGTCTGCATATATCCGTCGCCCTTGATGTAGTACATATTATTTTTCCAACGGATCCAGGCACCTTTGACCTGTTTTCCGTCTTTACCGAGATAACACCAACCAGTAGAATCTTTCTGCCAGTCGTTCGTTTTCATATAGCCGTCTGGTTTCAGATAGTACCAGTCGTCTTTCCATTTGATCCATTCGGACTTGGTAATGTTTCCGGATCCATCGAGATAGCACCAACCTATTGAGTCCTGAGCCCAATTGTTCTTCAGCTTCTCGCCGTTCTGGTAGTAATGCCAGCCGTTCTGGTCCTTTACCCAGCCTGACAGATAAGCCGTCCACATTACGTCCGGTATGCAGCCTTTCATACTCTTCTCGTATGAGTGCCAACCGTCGAGACATTTATTGCCGTTGGAATCCTTCGTATACAGATAGTGAAGACCGCCTTCGACCTTGTACTGAACGAACGCAACGTAATGCCCGCCTCCGGTCCATACCGTTCCGTCCGGAGCCGTACCCTTTCCAAATAAGATGACCCCGACTCGACCGCCTTTGTTCAGCTCGTCGAAGAACGAAGTCATATTGTAATGGCGTTTACTGTTGCCGAGGTAATTCTCCAGGCCCTTATCGATCCCGAGCCACTCCGTTCCGTCTCCGTTCGTGGCGTACTGCTTCATGAACGAGTAAAACGTCCTCGGAGTGCTGTTTTTGTATTTGTCGAGTTCGATGGCGCAATGAGTGACCGCACATAAGCCGCAGCCGTCTGTAGCGACTGTGTAAGGCTTATTCTTATATGGTTGGCTCGCCCATCGTGGGTCTTGCTGTCTATATATTTTAGGATTCATAATTTCTCCTTATGTCAGTTTGTGGTTTGCGGAATTCGCACAGTCGATGATCTGCTGTATTGATTGCTGATGACTCCATCCCTCAATATTGAGGTTGTTTTTCGGTGCTTTGTAGACTTCTATGACATACTGTGCTCTTATATCGGTGACTGCGTTAGCATATGTGCTCGTGAAGTAAGATGTTGAACCTCTCTCCGTAACTGTCGGGGAGTTGATGGTCAATACACCGCTCGAAATACTCGGAGCCATTGCAGCCTGGCAAGTTCCATATGCTTGAGTTGATACTGTTGTTAATGTGCTTGAGCCGGAGTAGTACACTTCCCTATATGATGCGGAAGCCGTAGATACTGCGTTCAGTCTGGTCGTGTAGTATTTTGATGTATCAACTAGTGCGTGTATGGTGCTTCCTGGTATATCTATGACTTCATAGACATGTACGCCCATATGATACTCGCATCTTCCCTTGCCTTTCGTAGTAATGGAATAGGTCGGGATCGTGAGCATCCTCTCTACGACATAATAAAAATAATTGTCTCTGTCGAGTGTTATTGTGCCTATTGTTGCCCCCGCCTTTATCGTCTGCGCTGATGTCGAATAGGACGGGATCGTGATGTTCTCGTCTGCGTGCATATATTTATCATAGGTATATTTTTGCACGAGTGTTGCATCGGGGCGAATCGCATAATTGACGAGTGTAGGCGAGATATTTACTGTGACCGAGGAGTATCCGTCGAGATCGTCGTCGATTGCATTATATGTGCCGTTTTGCGTGATGTTCTTCGTATCAACTAAAAGCGGAGGCACTTCATAGTATTCGGCCGAATTGTGATACCCTACACCGATGTTCCAATATTGAGTCGAGTTCGACTGATAGATCTTCGCTTTTCTCGTTCCTGTATATGACAAGGAAGGCCCGACCGGAAGAGTCAAGCCGGCGACTCGTTCGACTGTGACCGCCACCGCTAAAAGCCCATCATAGCCGTTGTCGGCTGATATTATTTCTTCTTGTTGATAGGATGACGGGGTGTAGGTCTTCGTTTTGGTCTGTAAACTCGGATTGACATCGACTACCAAAGTCGCGAGGTTGGAGACATCGTATGTCCCGTTCGTTGTCTTGGTTTCCGATCCGCTCACGAGTTCGCCTGCGGTGATGTTGACTGCCGTTCCTGTGTGTGTGCCTCCCGAGATAAACCCTCCCGAGTTTGTGACTGAAGGCGTGACTGCGATTGCGTGGTTATTGACTGCTCCCTTCGTTGCGGTGGGTGTGCCTTCCGTTCCGAGTATGTGTGACGGGCTGACATAGTAGGGGTCTCCCGTGTATGGATAGTAAATGTCAAATAATGGCGAGCAGACTCCATTGGATGGTGTCTCAAATACCACGAAGTGAAGTTCGCCTGTGTTCGTGTCGAAGCCGTAGGCACTCCCTCCGTATGTCACTCCGTTATATTTCACGATGATATCGTATGCGTCGTCTGTTATTGCGTCGTAGCATCCTTGCCAGGTTCGATTACATAGAACGGTGTAGTCATTGGCGACGCTGAATTCGATACATACATTGACGACCGCTCGTTCGTAATTCTTGACGAGATACCCGAGGCCTGTTATCGTGTTCGATGTTAGCGTCGTTGTCCCCGAGGGTACGATGTATTGACTCGGTATGGGATTGACTGTGACCGCTCCCTCCATCATAACATTCGATCCACCGATGACTTGCGAGTTCGTCGTCGGGGTAATAGTTGTTCCCGAGGCGAGTGCATATGTGTCGAAGGGGTCTCCCAATTTTGAGAAGCCATCACCTATGAAGCCCGCTGTGTCTCCATCGCTGACAGAGACTTCGACTTTTGGATAGGTTTTCCATTTGCGTTGGCCTCCGCTTGTATAGAAGGTCGTATTCGCCATCATTACCCAAGGGTCGCCTTGTGGGACGGTTGCGGTCGCATAGTTTGTGACATCAGTAACGCCGCTTTGTGTGATGTCGATATTTCCTGTCGGAGTAACTCCGCCGCCAATGGTAAAGTCTTGCGTCCCTCCACCTTCAAGCGGTACCCTTATTTTGTTGACTCCATCCCATTCAATGTCTTTCAATAAGATATCTACTGACATAATCTCTCCTTATGTTAATATCAGAACGTCGCCGCTCTGCATTAAATTAACGTCTCTCGTCATAGATCCGCCTCCTACCGCATATAAGCTGAACTTATAAGTTCCTGTCGAGCCGGAGTTATTCGGTCTTACTGCGTAGACTTGAGGAGTGGTCGTGGATGATCCTGCCCCGTATGTCTCGACGAGTATGCCTTGCGATGTGCCTTTGGAATTTGCGAAGAAGTCGGGTGCGGATGAAAATAGACCGTTCGGATATGTCGCAGTATGTGTCGAAGCCGTTCCCTCATAAAGAGAGCCCCACGCAGTCCATCCTGTAATTGACTCCTCTAACGTTCCCCAACACTCCGCAACACCGCTCGCCCATACTCGATATGTCCATATACCTTCAGTTCCCTCTTCGGTGATATAGTCAAGTCCCGAACCGCCTCCGGATCCGGATGAGCTGCCGAAACTCTCACCGATACCAAGAGCCTCAGATAAGGTCGTTGCGAGCGTACCGAGTTCCATTCCTTCGTAGGATCCACGCAGCACATTCCATATCGTTTTGACGATCTTGAAGTTAGCGGACACGTTATACATCGGGAAGATTACCGTTATCGTGTCACATAAGCTGCACTTAAGAAGATCCTGGAACGCAGAGAACTCGCCCATATCAGCCAGGCGAACGAAATCGACCGAAATCGACTGCGCCGGAAGATTTGTCTGATTACTCTGCATATATGAAAGAGCCTTTGCTTCGAGCTGAGCCGTAGTGGGTTCGCTCTCGAACTTGTCGGTCAGATCCAGCGGAACGCAGATATCATATCCGTTAAATCCTGTTGTCCCGAGTGTGACCTGGTTACCGACCAGCAAAGAGTCTCCATTATAGAATGGAATACATGATGTAAATGTCGACTGATAGTCTGTATCGTCATTGTAATCTAATAAGTTAACGCCGTAGCGGATCGCAAAATCACGCATCTGGCCACGAGCAGAGTGCAGAATGACCCGAAACTTATCCCACTCAAATTCGCCGCCGTAAGCGTCCAAAATCGAGCCCTGAACGCCTCCTAACATCTGGCGGACACTTCTGGGCGTTCCGTCAGCTGCGGCCATATAAGCGGATGAAGTGATATCCGTCTCGTATGTGAATGGATTCGTCGGAGTCGCATTACCGAGCATAGTAAAAGCGTCGGCAAGTGAACTGATTTGAGTTCCTGCGACTGTCATCTGACTCTGCCTGTATGAGATGTGCGTGCAATGGAACGACACGATACCATTTATCGGCTTCGAGTACGAAACGATCGTAAACGGCTGGATGTCACCTGTCTCGTCGTGAGTAACGCCCACGATACGTCCGCAGATGATCTTGTCGTAATTCGCACCGTTGACAGGATATTCAAAATCGCACTCATATATGCCGTTCCGCTCTTCTGTTACGATACACGAAAGGCAGTCACGAAGACGACCGATACCATTATCAGCGAATGCAGTCTCGTTTGCTTCAAATAAAATCGGGATCATACTGTCCACCACCTCGGCGTGATTTTAAAGTTTGAAACGTTCGTATATGTTACGGTCGTACTGCCCGGAGGTAATACTGGAAGTTCACCGCCGAGATTTACGAAGTTGTTAAGCGAAACGGTATTGCCTGAATCGATCTTATATGCTTCGCCGATATCGAGGTCGATGTAGATCGTTCCGGACAGAGCGTTCTTGGTTGAGTCGACTGTGCCGGTGTAGTTGCCCTGATCCGTTACGGTTGAAATCGGATAGGTCGAGTATGTGCCGCTCTTCCAGCGAACCGTGATAGTCGAGGATCCGTTATAAATGGCCTCGCACGTTACGGTCTTCGTTTCAGATGTTCCGCTCTTAGTGATAGTGATATCTATTGTCTTCGAGACAGTCGAGCTCGTTCCTGCGGTGAATGTGGTTGGAGTCGCTTCTAATGTGAACGATCCAGATGAGCCAGACCTTGTCAGGCCGTTAGCGTTCGCATCCGAAAAGGTTACCTTTGTATCAGAAGGCTTAAATGTCGCTTTAGGCCCGTAGAATGTGATTGTATTGCCTGTATTATAAACGCCTGTATTGTTGATGGTTGCAACGTCGACGAAGTAGTATCCTGTAGCGGATGAAGGCGCAACGGACAGATCTAAGTCAGTCATACCTAATATGGCATTAAGTATCTTTATCTGCTGGCTTCCGAGATTTATCGTCCCCGCATATCCATTAGGCGAGGTAAACTCAAGCAGCGGATGAGCGTCAAAAAGTGTAGGGTTTGTGATCGTCCCATTATTCGCCACCGATGCCGCAGTTTCGCCGCTCTTCAAAAATCTCTGCGGCTTGCAGTCGAAGGTAATATCGAATGTCCCCTTCTCTAATAAGATGGGAGAAACTTCCAGCCCGCTCTTATAGACCGCCATTCTGTACTCGTCGGGATTATACTCATCTTCAAGACGTTTGTATCCGGTTTTCGAGCAAAGATAATTCCTTAAATTGGAGATACCTGTCGCAAAGTCGGTCTGATCGTCTCCTACGGCTGATGCTCTGAACTTGACCTCGATATTGTCGAATCTACCTCCATCACGTGCATATGTTCCATTTCTGCCGGGGATCGTTATCATCTCGACATCTCTTACAGGAGCATCGAACACAGTCACGCCTGTCAGATATACACCGAAGTCTTTTGAGCTCTTACTGTCGAAAGTAAAGCCTTTGAAATTAGTAACTGTTAAATCCATGCCATTTTTCTCCTGTTCTCTAACTCGATGATTCGTCTCTGGACTGCATCAGCTAAAGCGTTAACGTCCATATTCGGTGTGGCGTTGATGTTTATGATCGTCTCGCCTGTGAATCGTCTATCCATCTCTTCCCATAACTTCTTAAGAGGAAGAACTGCCTCAGCTCCGGCTTCTCCTACTCCGGTAAGGACTGTCGGCGAATTGAAGATACCGCCGTTCTTATACCATTGAATACCGAGTGAAGGAATGACGCCCTTTAATAGATCTGAGATCTTCCATCCGGGAGGACTAATCGAGAAGTGCGGAAGACTGATGTGCGGCAGCTGAATATTCAAGTTGCTGAACAGACCTTTTATTTTTTCTATTATGGCCTGTATGAAAGCGAATGCCGTGTCTATAGGATGAGTGAGTGCATAGCCTATCGCCTGACCTATCGCCACGACTCTATCCTTTAACATCGTGAACTTCTCAACTACCCAGTCTTTCAGAATCACCGCTTTTTCTTTTATGGTGTCCCAATTCCTATAGAGCAGAACTCCAACGGCGATGATAGCAGCGATAACTCCAACGACCGGAGCTGCGGCTGCTAATACTCCACCGATAACCGGACCGATGGTAGCCATTAACGACATGATTGACGAAATAGCGAATGCCAGTTTGCCGACTACGATAAGGACCGGAGCAAGTGCAGCAACGACGCCCGCAATAGTTCCGATGATCGCCAGCGTTTCAGGAGACAATTGCGATAACCAGCCCGCAACTTTTTCCATAAAGCCAGCGACCTTCTCCATAGCCGGAGCAAGATATCCTGCGAGCTGCATACCGATAGTATTTATAGCTGCTCCCCAGGTAGCCTTTATCTCGTCCAGGCTATCGTTGAACTCGTTTGCTTTCTGTAGCGTTTCCTCGTCTACAAGCTCGAGGCCATTGCTCGCAAATACGTCCGCAACTCTCTTATAAGTCTCTCCTGCGTCCTCAATGAGCGGATTCAGTTCGGAGGCGGACTTGCCGAAGATCTGCATAGCAATTGCATCACGTTCGGTCTCATTCTCCATCTGTCCGAGTGCAGCAATAGTCTCTGTGAATACGTCGTCCTGAGATCTCAGCTCACCGTTGACATCTGTTACGTTTACACCTAACTTGGCGAACGCATCGGAGGTCGATTTGGTTCCCTGAGCTGCGGAGTACATCGAAGCCTTCATCTTCTTCTGAGATTTGGCTATTGTCTCAACAGATACATCGACCAGGTCTGCTGCGGCTTTGTACTTCTGTAGTTCGAGAACGGAGATCCCGGTAACCTTCGACAGAGTAGTTAAATCATCCGCAGCCTGTCCGGACTTATAAGCAAGACCAGCAAGAGCGACGTCTATACCTGCCGCTGCCATTGATACGCCTTTAAGAGCCTCCCCTGCCGCAGTCGCTTTGTTACCAAATTCCGACATCTTCGAAGCAGCCTGGCCGAGCGACGACGCAGCACCTTTAAGTTTGTTCAGTTCGGCATTGTAGCTTTTCTGCTTACTTTCGGCTTTTATGATCTCACGCTCGAGTTCCCTGTATTCGGCACTTGTCTCGTCGACGTTTTTAGCCCTCATCTGTTCCAGGGCTTTTTTCATCTCGAGGATGTTCTTCTCGCCGCTTTCTGCTGCCTGATTAAGAACGGTTATTTTCTGCTTAAGAAGCTCGACGTTCTTCGGATTAAACTTCAGATCACGTTCAATGGCGGAGATCTCTTTGTCGAAATTTCTCGCCTCGGCTCGTACCGTATTTATTGCTTTTGAAAGTTTAGTGGTATCGCCTCTAAATTCTATGGTGATACCTTTAACTGTTGACGCCATTAATAACCTCCAAAGAAGGCGTCTATGTCAGCCTGAGTCGCTTTCCTCGGCTTCACTTCGGCCTTCTGTCTGTTGTTATATTCGATACAGAAATCCACGACCTGACCTATTGTCATCTTTTGGATGGCCTCATAAGACAGACCTCGGTCAATTCCTGCGAGTATAATCATTTCTATTGAGATATCGCCTTCGGCGTCCCCCGAAGGCTCTCTAAGTTTTTTGAGCTGATTAATCCTTTAGTAATGAGCTCAAATACTGCCGGGCCTACAATATCAACAGGGAACACGTCGAACTTACGGATCCAGAGCTTAGGATCCTCGATATCATCGTCATATGCCTTCGCCATTGCCCAGGTAAGGTTGATGAAATCCACGAACTGAACGCCGCAGAGTTCTATCAGGGCATCGTTCAGAATGTCACCATCAATGCTCTTAAGCAGCTCGCCCAGATCTGTCGTCTTATTCTGGTATATTTCGCCTAATAGCTTAGTGAATGCTGACAATACAGGCATAATGTCCGGAACGATATCGTGTCCGAACTGATCCTTATAGATCATCGCCCAGGCTAAATTATTGGAAAGCGTAAGCTCGCTATCCGGACCGAGTTTAATCGTTTTTATCATGACCTTCTCCTTTTAGAAAAATCGGGCCGGTTTCCCGGCCCTTAACGTTTAGGTTGTTGAAATTACAGGAGCAGCAGGAGATGTGAACAGTGACGAATATCCTGCATCTGTTGACTTAAATGTAGCCATCGTTACGCCTGTAGGATTATCTCCAATGCAGACGACAGGAAGTGTCTCTGTCATGGGTTCCTTTGTTTCTGTAATAGTTGAGTAGTTTCTTGTAATGCTGCCAAGAGTGCAGTTGTAAAGAGCTACTCTTCTCTTCTCCGCATCGCCATCAACTTCGAATGCTATGAACACGTTCGGCTTTGTAGGATTCTTTACAGAAGCAACTCCGCCGTTAGTAAGTGTCTTATAGCCGAGGAAGGTCTTCTTGAAGGAATCATCGAACATAGCGACTTCCAGATCGCCCTCGATTTTAGCATTGGAATAACCGCTCCAATAGATGATGTTATCTGCATAGAAGTCATTGGAATCGCTGGACTCGGAAGGTGAGAAGCTCACGGCTCCCGGAATGTGGACAGGAGTTCCAATAGACACTACATCACCTGTTGTGGTAGTGGTTGTCGTATATGTAGCGACATAGAGGTTGGAAATTCCAAATAAAACTTTATTTGCCATTTTTATCTCCTCTAAATGTAGTAATAAATAAGAAAAAGCCCTTCATCCTCTAAGTAGAGGTCTTCGGACTTCTCGAAAATGTAACCGTCTGCAAGAAGAATGTCCTCGATGGCTTTCTCCTTAGCCTCATCTTTCTCCTTAAAGTAGTATTCTAACTGATAAGTGTTCTCCCTCCAGTAAAGAGTGTTATCGGCGGGCAGAGTGTCCTGCCCATTGCCGATATACACGATATAAGGTGCTTCCTGAGGTTTGGAAAAATGAGAGTAAGCACACGGAAGTTTTGTTTTCTGTAATGTGGTAAAAATCGCACTCATAACTTCTTCTCCAGTTCTGCAATTAGTTTTTGTTCAGCCCTGTCACGAGCCGGAGCAATGTGAGGTTGTGGAGTTGAGCGGCCATACTCACCCTTTTTATTTTTGATGACATGGCTTTTCTCCAATAAGTGTGTGAGCTGATAGTGCTTCCTGTTGTGGACTGTGAATACTTTAGATCCGCCAGCACCACGTTCAGTCTTGACCGCCCAGTCTCTCGCATAGTCCCCGGTTCTTTTCGGGGAAGTATTTCTCAGATCCTTTACGGTCTCTTTAGCAGTCTTCTCCATAGTATCATTGGAGATCTCATCCACTTCCTTCACATACTCATTTAAGATGTCGGTGAGTTGTTTCTCAATTTCCTGCATCTGTAGTCTCCGTCGTGGTCGTCTCCGTGGTAATCGTTCCTTCAGTCGTGATAGTTCCTTCAGTCGTGACTGTGCCGGGGTTTATTCTCTCCTGCAAGATCAAGGAAATGCTATCACGCTGAGCAGTCCAGTCCGTCCGGATCACGTCGTAAAACTTGCTCTCAAACTTTATAAGAGTCTCGCCCTCGTAATCTGCTCTGTTCGCAAGCGTAAGCGTGATGGATGGATGGAGGCCTGCTTGTGCTGCATTGTAGAACTCGGAATTATACACACCTCTCGGCTGAACAAAAACGTCACGTCCTGTTCTTGCTATGGTCTCGTTCCCGTAGGCGTCGTATGTCCTTGTTCCGTCCTTGTAAAGTGTGGCAATTGAGTCGTACATATTACAACCTCCAGTCGGTGAAGCCTGTAGCAGTCCCGAGCTGAGCCTTCTGCTCGTCATAGGATGCTTTTAACTTATCGTAATCTTCAGGCAGACCGAAATTCATTTTGCAGTATGTAATGACCGCTCTTTTCACTAATGGAGCCAAATCGGTCTCCGTCGTGATGACAAGAACCTCAGGCATTACGCCGCCTCTTTCAAGGTCATCAAGTGCAGCACTTATAAGGAAGTTGAGCTCGGTGTCATATGCCGTGGTAGTGATTCGGAGTGCTGTTTTTACTAATTCAAGCATTGATTTTTACCTCTTTACATTTTCCAGATAGCGACCCTCGTCTTCTGGCCATACGACTAAATGTCCTATATGACCTACCCTTGCACAAGGCTCGCACCATATTTCATATCCCATATCAGTCGCTCGCTTGCAGAACGCAAGATCTTCGCCGAAGCTGAACTCCGGAGTGAAACAGTTTCCGCACTTTTGGCGAACGGCCTTTAAGATCTCGGTCGTAACTAAAACCGCAGCCATGCCGCACCCTCCGATCTGGAAAGGTATGGATGGATATTCGTCCCACCTGAATCTCTCTACCGGCTTAAGCGAACGGAATATACAAGACTGGTGGCCGGGACGACGTGCGTGGAATATTCCACTAACAAAGTCCTTGCCGGTGTCGTATAGATCGTCGAATAACTCCTCAGTGAATACCATGTCTGAATCCAGCCATAAGACATGAGTGAAGTCACCGCCGATGGCATAGGATACAAGGTTTTCCCTGGCGAGATATACAAGTGTTCCGGATACGGTTTTTACTTCATAATCAATTTGCTCATCATCGAGGCTCTTAATAAGCCCGAGAAGGCTCTTCATAAATTCGACGTGGATATAGTCGAGAGTCGGGATCGCTATCAGTAATTTCATATAAGATCACTTCCTTTACATCAGCTTAGGTTGATGAACCGCTGGATACGGTAACCTTTGCGAATCTGCCGGGAGCCGTTACGTCGATAGCAACGTACAGTCTGCCGAGGATCCTTACGAGGTCCTGAGTCATGAGAGTCTTGTCGTCGAAGACGAACTTAGGATCTGCTCCTTCAGGGAAGTTAGCAGTTACGCCCTTAAGATCGCCGACGATAACGCCTGATACGTTCTCATTGAAGAGCACAGGGAATCCCATGAAAGGATCAAGAGCATAGTTGGCATCCATCGATGCGCCCTTGATCGAAGCATATGTTGATTTGCTCATAAGGCAGCAGATATCAGTAGCTTCGTCGGACAGTTCTGCGAAAGCAGTAAGAACGGCCTTCTTAGCTTCTGCGGATCCAGCGTTCTCAGTAAGTGAGGATGCAGCGATTTTAGCGATAACTTCATCAGCAGCCTTCTTGATGATTCTGTACTCGATTTCATCATACAGATAGTCAAGGAAAGCGGTTCCGGTAAGAGCAAGAGCTTCGTCGGATACGGAGATCCACTTCTTGATCATCTTAGGAACGAGTGTGATGATGCCGAGGGTAAGAGCTTCCTCTGAAACGGCGGATGTGCCTTCAGTATGCCATGCAGCTCCGCTGGATGATGCTTCGTAACCAACTTTGACGTTGCCCTTTACGAAGATGCGGTTGACTCTGGCCATAACTTCGTCGTTATCCCAGGCAGTATTGATCTTGTCTTCAAGATAAGCAGGAACAGGAACACTACCGGAAACATTCTCGGTAAGCAGAGCTCTGCACTCTGTATCATCCTTGTATCCACCCTTTACATAATCAACATAAGCGTTGATGTACTCGTTTGAGTTTCTTACTTCGAGATTTGTCATTTTGTTAATCCTTTCTTCAACTACGGGAGTAGGTGCAGGGGCTTTCATAACTTCCTCCATTACCTTCGCCCTTTCTTCGGCCTCTTTGCACAGTTCGGCCTTTCTGTTTTCGAGTTCTTCGAGTTCAGCACCTAAGGTCTCCATCATTTCAGGTTCAGCTTCTTTCAGCTGCTCGGAGATCTCTTTGGATCTGATCTCTACTTCCTCTCTGTTCATTTCTTTGATTTCCATTAGTTTCCTCCTAATGCGTTTGCCCTGGCTATTAGTTCTGCCCTCTTACGCTCGAGTTCTTCGGCCTCACGTTGAAGTCGCTCCGCTTCTTTCATTGCTTCAATCTCTCCGTTGAAGTAATCACGCATTGAGACGCCTATTTCTGTATTAGGGTTTGCCGGGAAAGCCACGGCGGATATGTCATAGACCTTTCTGATACGATCAATAACTCGAGTCCTTGTATCGATATCAAAGTGGTCTTCGGCAACGGCAAATGCGAACGACATCTGCGAGTAGTTACCGACGAATATGTCCTCAGCAACGGATCTCGCAGCTTCTGTCTTCGATAGATCTGTTATGGTGTGGAGTCCGTGTTCGTCCACATCCAACTTGATCGTGTTGTTCTTGGTGCGTGCATATACACGGCCGGTATGATCTAATAAAAAGACGACATCAGTCATATCTGCGTCGTCGAAAGCGTGAGGCTCGATTCTTTCCGAGAAATCCTCACCGTCTATCTGCATCAGGACGTAAGGCTCAAATGTCGAGGCATATCCCTCTGCGATGTACTTGTTTTCTTCGGTCTGTTGCATCAGCTCGAAGTTTCTGTATTCTCTATCACTCTTGATCATTAGTTCCTCCTAATTCATCAGCGGGTTTATATTCTCCCCTTATCGGTGCTACCTGACCAGCTCCGTCCGGTAACGGCTCGTAGTTGAACAGTTCTCTTATTTCGTCTATCAGGATGGCTCCTCTGTCTCCGAGTTCCTTCGCCATCTGGACCTTCTGCGGAACTGACATATACTGGAGTCTGTTAGCATTTACTGAGAACGATGTTCCCTGGGCTCTCTCACGCTCGGTGAACATGGCCTTTGTCATCGTCTCGCTGAACTGAATAGCGAACGGCTCAATAGCACCGTCGAAGAACGCCTCCAGCTCCTCACTCTTTGCTTTGTTCTGCATTACTTCTTCAGATACGCCGAAATAGTTCGCCACGTTCGTGTAGATCGCTTTCATCTGCGTCGCATCTACTGTCCACGGCCTTACGTCTATCTGCTTGATATCCTTATAAGTGTTCGGGAACAGAAGGAAGCCGCCCGCTTCACTCTCGAGTGATAAATTCTCCCTTGTAAAGCGAGCACGTTCTAATGCGAGATCCTCGTCATTGGCGAAGTTGTTCAGCGTCGCCATGAAGCGGAACGTTGCGGAGTTCTTTACTCCCTCTTCTATGCCCTGATTCTGTATATGGATAAGTTTCATCGTCTCATCTAAAGCGCAATTTGAATCGCCGAAGAAATCTCTCATATACTGATGCTTCGTAAGGATCGCACACTTATTGAACTCGACAGCTCCGACCTGTCCGTTATTGAATCTATATCTTAACCACGGCTCGCCCTTATAGTCGATTAGTTCGCATCTCTGCGGAAGGACCGTGTAGTATCCAGTTGTTACCAGGCGATCATCCATTACCGGAACGATGAAGCAGTTATTCGTCACGTCCAGTATGGTTGATGTACGATATAGGAACTGGCTCCATGTCTGCCATTGGTTCGGGCCGAGTTTCATTTTGTTCTGCAACGGCATATTTGCGGTTCCGGTGAACTGCGGTTTTAACTTTGAGATATGCCTTGCCCTTGCATCAATTGCGCTTCTTACTACGAGCGACTCATATATCGCTCCGTTCCAATTGGTGAACGCAGGCCGATAAGCCGTTAAGGTCTTAAAGAAGCCTTGAGCCTCCGTTAAGGCCTTCTCCATATCTTTCGCTTTATCGGGTCTGAAGATCTTGTCGAATAGTGACATTTTTATCCTCTCTTATTCTCGAGCTGCTGCCCGATTTCATTAAAATATTTCTGTCTGACGGTCATCGCATCTAATAATGCAGCAGTACCGTCTATCCTTGCGGTTTGATTTATTTTGACGAGCCTTCCCCTGCCCCTCTCGACGTTCAGCTTCACGGCTGAGTTCAATAGGTGCATCTTGAGAAGGTCGTTATCGCCTATGTTGAATTTATTATCTTTCAAGAGGCCTTCTGTCTCCTGGATAACCGGATGCAGATTATCGCCCTGGTATACATCATCGAGATGGAAACCCGCACTTGACATCTCTTGGCAAAGATAGGTCGCCGAGTAGCGGTCGTATCCGATCTTAAGCGGATAGATCTTGTACTTCTCGATAAGATCTGTAAACCATCTGTAGCAGTCGTGATAATCTATGAAGTTATCTCCGGACAGAGTAAGGAAGCCTCGCTTTATGTAGATCTCATACGGCACGCCATCTCTTGCGGTCGCTTCTTCCAGCTTCTCTGTCGGCATAAAGAAGTGAGCGAAGACGTTCAGGATCCCATCACGCTCTATGACGCAAGTACAGGCCGTTAAGTCCGTAGTCTGTGAAAGGTCGAATCCTCCCACGCAGTAACAGTTCCGGAAGTCCTCAAAATGAAGAGGATCCCCGGAAGCCTTCTCTACTACCTGAGCATCGAGCCAGGCAAGAGAACTGTTCTGCTTTATGTTGCAGTATTTCGTGATGAACTCGGCCTTCTTAGAAAGAGATCCTTCTGCTATCGCTATCTCTTCGAGCATATAATCGACGGAAACCGATACGCCCAGGTTCGGGTTTGATTTCCTCAGCTCGTTTATGTCGTTCCACTTGTCGACGTCATCGATCATATAGAGGAACGGAAGCAGCTTCTTCTCTTTCGAGTCGCCCTTTAAAAATCTTGTAGATCTCTTGATGAGCTCATCATATATGGAGTCGTTTATGTATCCTGAAGTTGAGCAGGATAACAGGATCCCTTCCGGCCGTGCGCCCATTCCGGACTTCATGACCTCATACTGCTTGAGACCCTTGTCTCCCTCCCAGGATGCTATCTCGTCACAAATACATAAACTCGGATTAAATCCGTCTGACTTCTTTGCGCTAAAGGCTATCTTTTTGACGGTGCCGTTGTTGGAAGGGAGATAAAGATCCGATTGCCTATGTCTTGGCAGCTCTTCTATTTCTCTTCTCTCATATGAATAGCCTGACTTGGCTTTTCTCTTTTCATCTAACTGTTCCTGGAGCCTTTTGTACTCCGGATCCAGTATTGTCATCTGCCACAGGTTCGAATAAATAATGTCCGCCTGATCCAGCTTAGGAGCAAGCGTGTAAATCTTCGAACCGTAGCCTCCATCCACCATCCAAATATATTTAGCTATTGCAGCCGCAAATAAAGACTTGCCGTTCTTCCTCGCTACTATCAGCAGCACTTCCCGGAACTGTCGCAGACCATTCTCATCGACCAGACCGAATATGCACGACACCAGAGCCTTCTGCCAGAGCTCCAGCTTAAAAAGCCCCGGTGCCAGCGGTCCTTCGGTATGGAACGTATGGTTCTCTATCCAGTCGATAGCCTGATTCGCCTTTTTTATGTCAAAATAAAAGGACTTCTCTTCGAGTCCCTTGTTGATGTATTCATAAATCAGGCGGATCCATTTGCCGGTCTCGATAGATCCGTTCTTTATCTGCTGATAATACGATAAGATATAGTTAGTCAAGACATCTCACGCCTTTCTCCGGACAAGTCTTGGGAAAATCTGTAAAAGAAAAG
>Ga0310696_10002236_pt1 | contig 26110 bp, 17 predicted proteins | sample AusTroGonzalo_MG_4_FD_203885 | JGI IMG/M metagenome (GOLD analysis project Ga0310696, IMG submission 203885) | Bovine rumen microbial communities from tropical cattle in Woodstock, Queensland, Australia - Gonzalo_02 (v2) (version 2) | ecosystem: Host-associated > Mammals > Digestive system >...
AGGAGGCCAATCGAACTGTTTTTGAAGGCCTCTGCCCGAGGTCTTATTAAAGTTGAGCCTTTTTTCGACATACAGCCAGAATAAAAATCTTAGGAATTTATTCTTGACTTTTCATAGCTGGTCTCCGTTCTTCCCTACACACATTTCATCGTTTCAAAGGTCTCCGGCCGGTACGACTTTCTCAAGCGGACAAACCGGATAAGCGCCAACACGATTCCGAAGGAAAATGCGGCGATCCACACGGTCTTCTCAAAAAACGGCGTCTCGCGGGCCGGTCCCGATGACAGGCCCATCATTCCCGGGATCAATATCACGATCGGCAGGATCCGGCACACCGCATCCGTGATCCAGAATATTCCGCGGACCTTCCGGTCATCCATGGAAAATTTCCCTGCCCGGATGGCCTTCCGGAGGGATTCCGTCCCGTCCGCACTCAAAAACAGGTTGTACATCACAATGCTCATCAGAATGCACATCAAAAGGTGCAGTACCGGGTTGTAGATCAGCGTTCCGTTGGCCACAAACCAGTTGTATAAGGTCGAGTGAAACCCGTCGGGCTCTATCACCAGGAGGGTGATACCGCATTGAATGACATAGCACAACAGACACAGGATCGTCTGCTCCAGCCATACGCACCGGATCCGGCCGAGCCGTTCTTCCCGCAGCTCCTGCGGGGTCCTCGGAAGCATGCCTTCGGCCTCGGAAGCCACCGGCGAGAACGTCAGGCTCAGACTTGCGGTGCAGATGAGCGCGAAGGGCCGCACCCAGGAGGCCGCAAAAACAAACAGGATTTCAAACACTGCCCACGCCCACATCCACGGGTGGTAACGGAAACGGATCCGTTTTCTTCTCAGATATTCTCTCATGTGTTTCCCCTTTCGTAACGGCTGCCCGGTTTCATTTCCGGACGGCTCCGTCCTCCGATTTCTCCTGATAGTACATGATCTCCTGAAGGTCCGCGTACCTGCACTGTGCCAAGACTCCCTCCGTCGTCTGCCGGCTTCCCGAAGGCATCCGCAGAAGCGCCTCGCAATGGTTCTCGCGGATCCGCTTTCCGACCACCAGATCCTCCGGCAGGGCCTCGATCATCTCCCGCTCACCGGAAATCATCCGGTACTGCTCCCGCAGTTCGTCGATCCCGCCGAAATATCGAACTGTTCCCTCACACTCGCCGCGTTTCATCCAAAGGATCCGGTCGGCTACTCCCTCAAGCTCCGTCACCAGGTGACTTGAGAGAATGACCGACGCCCTCTCCGTCGCTGCAATTTTCCTGATCTTATCGTAGAAGATGTCGCGGAAGTCCGGATCCAGGCTGCCCACCGGCTCATCCATCACATACAAAACCGCCTCATGACTCTCGGCAAATGCCAGCTGCACCCGGATCTGCTGCCCTTTCGACAGATTCTCGATCTTTCTTCCCTCCGGGACGCCGTACTCGCGCAGCCGCCCGCAGTATGCGGTAAGATCGAACCCGTCGTAGTACGGCCCGTAGACCTCGCCGATCTCCTCCGGGGTCATGCCCCAGGGGAACGGACACTCCTGCATGACAAAAGCCATCTTCCGCCGAAACGCCTTGACATCCCCCGTAAAATGCATCCCGCTAAGAGTGATCTCCCCGCTGTCTCCCCGCACAGGGTCAATGGAGTAACTTCCCAGAAGCACCCGCAAAAGCGATGTCTTGCCGCAGCCGTTCACGCCGATCAGCCCGAGGACCGTTCCCGGCTCCAGCGAAAAATCGATGTTGCTGATGCGGTACTTACCGAGATTTTTCGTAATGTTTTCGCATCGAAGCCACTCGCTCACAGTCTCACCTCCCCGCTGTTTATATGCACAGTATATACAGTTATGAACACCTTGTCAATACCAAATTTCATTTTTCCGGAAAATGAAGAACGGCCGGAGAACCTCAGCTCTCCGGCCGTCATTACTATTCTTCAATTCAACCGACCTCGTACCGGCCGGCCTGGACATGCCACATCTGGGCGTAGCGCCCGTTCTTTACGAGGAGGCTGTCGTGTGTGCCCTCCTCGACGATGCGTCCGTTCTCCAACATCAGGATGCGGTCGGCATCCCGCGTCGTCGAAAGACGGTGCGAGATGTAGAACACGGTCTTGCCCTTCGCCGCCGACTCCATCGCCTTGTTCAGCTCGTACTCGGCAATCGGGTCAAGAGCGCTGGAGGGCTCATCCATGATGAGGATGTCGGCATTCTTGTAAAATGCCCGCGAGATTGCGATCTTCTGACTCTCGCCGCCGGAGAAGTTCACGCCGGCCTTGTCGAACTCGGTGGTGACCTGCGTCTCCAGCCCTTCCGGCAGTGTCCTGAGCCGCTCGCCGAAGCCGGCCCGCTTGAGCGCGTCCGTGATCTGCGGTGCCTGTTCGGAAGACTCCACCCGGTCCATCACCACATTTTCCGCAAGGGAGGCGCCGTACATCTGATAATCCTGGAAGACAACGCCGAAACGGCTGCGATACTCCCGCGGGCAGAACTCGCGGATGTCCCCGCCATGGAACCGGATTTCGCCCTGCGTCGGGTCGTAGAGGCGCATCAACAGTTTGATGAGCGTTGTCTTGCCCGCGCCGTTGTAGCCGACGATGGCCACGTGCTCGCCGGGCTTCACCGACAGGGAAATATCCTTAAGCGTATCCTCCGCATCCTCGCGGTAGCGGAAGCTGACGTGGGAAAGCGTGATGGCCGCATTGCCCTCGGGCACCGCCTCGCCCTCGTCCTGCCTGATCTTCGGCTCGTACTCGAGAAATGCCCGGATCTTGTCGATGTAAAGGCTGTTCTCCTGCGCCTGCGGAACGATGTCGGCAAGGTCTGCCATGCCGCGCCGCAAGCTGCCGGTACGGTTGAACAGGACCACCGCGTCGCTGTAGGGGATCGTGTGCAGAACCGCCGCCTGGAACACCAGGTAAGTGATGTACAGACCGTCCATGATGAAGTCGCCAACCACATAGTCTCTCGTGAATCCGAGAAGCGACCTCTTGATCCCGACCTTCTTCTGCTCCCTGTAGATTGCGTCGTCCGCCTCGGCAAATTCCTCCTCCAATCGGTCGCCCACCGTCGGATGAAGCCGAAGCTCCTTCGCATAATCATTTAGGTAGAAGACGCGGCTCACGTAGTTGCGCTTGCGCTCCAACGGATTCACGCGAAGGCGCACACGGTAATTCAACTTGTTTAAAACCCGTGCCACGAAGAACCGAAGCACAAAGGATGCTAAAACGAACAGAATACCCGCGGCATCCGTTAAGAGGTAGAACACGCCGGTCGTAAACAGGATGGTAAACGCCTGCACGATCCGGTTGCACATCGCAAGGAACCGGTCGATGGAGCTCTCCGCCTCCGCAACCGCCAGCACGAAATCATTGTAGTATTCCGTGTCGTCGTAGCACGAGAGGTCGATCTCCGCCGCCTTCTTAAACATCTCCTCCTTGAGGGCCTTGTAGAGCTTTGGCTTGCTCCGGTAGGTCCATCCGTGGATAAAGAAGCCGTCCGGCACGATCTGCGCCATGTTGATGAACAGAATGATGCCGATGACCAGCAGCGGTTTCCAGAAGGGCTCACCGAACTCCGCACACCGCAGGACATAGCGGATGCCCAGCACGTGCTCAAGGAAAATGATCCCCTGATACCGGAAGCCGTCATAGCAGTGATAGATCATAAAGCCCGGGCAGGTGCGGAAGCACAGCCGCCACAGGTACAACTGGTTTTTCCATACGTGTTTCATGCGAGAGCACCCCCTTCCTCCGTGATGGCGAGGTAGTTCTTGGCCTGCTTCGCATACATATCGGCGTAAATGCCGCCCTTCTCCATAAGCATCCGGTGCGTCCCGGCTTCCTTCACGGTGCCGTCGGACAGAAGGTACACCCAGTCCGCGCTCTGCACAGAGGACAGCCGGTGGGAGATAAACACCAGCGTGTTCTTCTCACAGGTCCGGTAAATGTTGTCAAAGAGCATCCCCTCGGCAATCGGATCCAGCGCGCTGGAGGGCTCGTCAAACACCTTGAACGGGCACTCCTTGACGAACGCTCTCGCCACGACAATCTTCTGGAACTCGCCGCCCGACAGGACAGCGCCCTCGTCGTCGAACTCATGGGTGAGGATCGTGTCGAGACCCTTCGGAAGAGTCTGCACCTTGTCGTACGCCCCGGAGAGCTTCAGCGCCTCCGTGACGCGGCTCTCCCGCTCATCCACCGGAATGTCCTCGCCCATGATGACATTTTCCGCCACCGTCATGGAGAACATGCGGTGATCCTGAAACGCCGTGGCAAAAAGGTTGCGGTATTTGCGAAGGTCGTACTCGCGGATGTCCCGGCCGTTTAAGAGGATCTGCCCCTCCGTCGGATCATAGAACCGCAGGAGAAGCTTGATGATCGTGGTCTTGCCGGCACCGTTGTGTCCCACAAGCGCATAGGTTTTGCCGCCGCGGAACTCCATGGAAAGGTGCGAGATGACCTCCTTGTCCTTGTAGGAGAAGGAAACGTCCTTAAACTCTACTGTGCGGATTTCCGTCCCCGGATCCTCTCCCGTCGAATCCTCGGGAATGCTCTCCTTGTACTCGAGGAATTTCCGGAGGTATTCCATGAACAGGCCGTTCTTGAAAAGCTCCGTGAGGGCCTCGGTGAATCCGATCAGGATCCAGGTCGTGGACACCATCATGCTGGTGATGACCGACAGCTGCGCGAGGCTCATGCTCTTGCTTACAAGGGTGCGGTACGCGCCGTAGATCAGCAGTCCCTCGAAGATGAAGGTGAAGGTGAACATGACATAGAACCAGTGCAGCACCATCGCCTTCTTCGTATATTTCCTTGTCACATCCGCAACGCCGTGAATCGCATCCTCATAGCGCTGCCGCATCAGGCGGAACACGCCCGTAAGCCGCATCTCCTTCGCGTAATCCGGCAGATACATCACACGGTTGACATACGCGATCCGCCGGTTGTGCGGCGCCATGTCCTTGTTCCGCACGTAATCGATCTGACTGATCTTGCGGTTAAACACGAAGTTTCCGATAACCGGAAGGATTACGAACAGCACCGAAATCTTATCCACCTGATACATGAACACGAACGCGCATGCGCTGGCGATCGCGCCGAAGAAGGACTTGAATAAAGCCTCGGCGGTTGCCACAAGCCGCGTGTCTGCATTTTCCATCGCAAGAGTGTAGCGGTCGTAGAAATCGCTGTCCTCAAAGCACGCCAGCTCAACGTTGCGGGATTTGCGGAACAGCGTCCGGTACAGTCCCTTGTTGACGATTGCCTGATCCGCCGGGAAGATCGCGCCGTTCAGCATGTTCTCGTAGAGCATCATGGCACCCAAGACAACCGCAACCACAATAACGTAGACAATAATCTTCCGGAAGGTCTCCCCCGCCTCCATGGACTCGATGATGTGCCGCATGAAGAACGCGCTGTAGAACAGCCATTCAAAGTAGCCGAGAAACCGCATCACGGCCTTGTGCACCACCATCGACGGACAGATCCGCCACAACAGCCGAATGGCATAAAAGTTGTTGGCGATCGCCCGTGTCCGTTTGATCTTCTTCTCATCGCCTGCCAATCCTATCACCCCCTTTTGTCCTGTCCGTCAGGACTGTAACTATTGGAATATAAAAAAATAGATATAGGCGCGATTATACCGCAGCAGGGTATTGTTGTCAAGGAAGAAATATCGGGCGTTCAGAGCAAGCGGTCCCGGCAACGAAAAGGATGAAATCCCGGCGGCAAAGCCAATTGTTTCACAACCGCAAACACCGCCCGAAAGGATTTTCTGCCTTCCGGGCGGTGTACGATGGACAATGTTACATTATAAATTCTAAGACATGCCGTCTCTTCCCTGTTCAACGGCAGGGTCATCTCTTCCGGCGTCTTCCCTTCTGCCGCTTCTCCGCAGTCTCCGCCGTCTGTGCTTCCTCAGCGGGCTGTCCGGCAGCTTCCGCCGGTTTCCCTGCAGGTTCTTCCTGCTTTGCCTCTTCCGGCTTCTTCTCTTCCGCCCCGGCGCCGGAGGCGTCCGGCTGCGCAATATTCGCGGCGGCCTCTTCCCTGATCTTTTGGGCTCGCTGGAAGCTCTTGTGGATATTATCGATATCCTCCGTGGAACCGCCGCCTTCATCATCCGGAGCCCGGAAGAATCCCTTGTCAACAAGACGAAGGAACGCATCCACAACATCCGCAGCGAGCTGTGTGCCCGCCGCATCCCGGATAATGCCGACAACCTTCTCGAAGTTCATGCGTTTGCGGTAAGGGCGGTCGGAGTACATCGCGTCAAAGGTATCCGCCACAGCGATGATCTGCGCAACCCTCGGGATTTCATCGCCCTTCAGGCCGTTCGGGTAGCCCTTGCCGTCCGGGCGCTCATGATGCGCCGCCGCACCGATGGAAAGCTCCGGCATGATGGAGATATCCTTCAAAACCCGGGCTCCGAGAGACGCATGGGATTTGATGATCTTGAACTCGTCGTCCGTCAGCTGCCCTTGTTTGTTAAGCACGGCAGCGGGAATACCGATCTTGCCGATATCGTGCAGGAGGGCGATATTGTGGTATTTTTCGACCTCTTCCTCGTCAAATCCCAGTTCCTTCGCAAGCATGACCGTGTACTCCGCAACACGGGTGGAATGACCGTTCGTGTAGCGGTCCTTCATATCGATGGTCTTCGCAAACGCCTCGATCATCTCGCGGATGAAGGTCTTCTGCTCTTCTTCCTTCGCGATCAGCTTCTGGGTCTTCCGCTTGACGTACTGCACCACGAGCATGCACACGAGCATCGTGAGTGCGATCACCGCAAAGAGCATGAACCACCATGTCTCATAGAAGGCCTTGCGCTTGACGATACGCACGGAAAATTCCTTGACGCCGTCCCCGAAGGAGTCCTGCACCCGCATGCGGAAATAGTATGTCCCGCCGCTTAGGTTCGTGTAGTTGACCGGAGAAAGGTTGCTTCGGATCACCGTGGTCTTCGAGTGGTCGAACCCGTCCAGCCAGTAGGTGACCGTCGGATTGGTCAGCGAGTAGGTAAACACAAAGCTGTGGATGGCCAGACGCTTCGTGTTGGAAGGAACGGAAAATGACCCGTCCTCGTTCGGGTAGATTGCCTTTCCGTCCGCCACCAGATACGGAACGCCCATCTTGAGGGACGAAACCACATCGTAGGGCTCCTCAATGTTAACCCGGGCAACTCCGAGGTTACCGGCGATATAAAGGTCTCCGTTCTCCGTCAGAGCACTGTAGGAGTTGGACGTCGCCACATAGGGAAGACCGTTTCCCTTGTTGTACGACAACGGCTTGATCTCGCCGTTTGCCAGCATTTCCTCCGCAGTCGTCACATAGATGCCGTTACTGCTCAGGATCCACATCTCGTTCTGGCTGTTGATGAGAATGTCGAAGTTGTTCGAATACGGAAAATCCTGTATGGTCCTGCGGATATAATTTTCCGTCATATACGCGATGGAGTTGCTGGTGACGATCCAGAACACCTTGTTGCGGTCATCCCAGCGGATCCGCATGATAATGTCGGAGCTCAGACCGCCGGACTCCGTTGTGTAGTTGTACATCACGCCGTTGCTGATCACATAGACTCCGCCTCCGTCCGTACCGATGACGTAATCCCCGTTGGGCGCTTCCTCCACGGTGAGAATCTCCGTATTGTGAAGTCCGTCCTCCTTCGTGATGACTCTCTCCACGCGGTCGCCGTCGATCACTGCAACGCCGCCGGAACAGGCGACAAGGAATTTTCCGTCACGGCATTCCCGCACTACGCGGACCTGCCCGGACGGAAGCATAAGACCTGTCCCGGAGTTCTCCTCCGAACCCTCAAAGGCCGTCACATGCTTGGAATCCTCAAAAGGGTAGACAACGATATCCCCGTGGTCATACCGGAGGAGTCCGTACTCGTTCCATGTGGAGAACCAAAGCCGGTCCTGACTGTCCTTGATGATGGAGCGGATCCGGACCGCATTCTGTTCCTTCCCGTCCTCCTCTTTGGTCTTTTTGCGGAACAGTACGCAGAGATTGTCCGTGTCAACCGTAATGGGTGTCCCCGATGCGGTGCGGATGCTCTTGATCTCAAGGTAATCCGTGGTCTCCATGTTGTCGATTACGCGGAGTCCGGAGTCCGTTCCGAGAAGAAGCAGATTATCGATGGCACAGGTTGTGTTGACAACCATGTCCTCTTTTTCCTCTGTCATCCCGCACCATGCCGAGATGTTGACAAAACGGTTGCGGACCAGTTTCATGACGCCTCGTCTGGAGGAGGTAAACCAGAGATTTCCCTGGTAATCACTCACGATATGATCCACCGAGTTGGTCATGGGCACGCCGTCACCGAGATAGATGAGCGAGCCGTCGTAGCGGTACCCGATTCCGTTGTCGGCGCACAGCCACAGGACATCCTCGATCTTCAGAATTGAGTTGATCTCCGACAACGGAGACACGTCGATGGTATCGAATTTCATCAGGCTGCTGGCAACATCCCCGTAGTAGACCTGTCCGTTTTTCGCTCCGAGATACAGGTACCCCTCCTTATCGGGGTCGGGATAGATGGATTTGACGTCCTCAAGGCCCTTGTTGTTAAGGTCGTAGGTGTGCTGTCTGGCGCCGTCCTTTATGGTGAACAGTTTTTCATCCTTGGTCAGGCAGTAAATGATCCCGTCCGGTCCGAGCTTCAGGTCCCGCATTTCCGCATCGCGGATATCGTCCTGGTCAAGGGGCCGGACAACCATGGACTCGTTGATCTCCACAATGCCCCGCGTGGTACCGACATAGATATATCCCCTTTTATCCTCCGCGATCGCACGAACGGAAAGGGACTGCAGACCGTCTTTTAAGCGGAACATGCGGACCTCGCCTTTTTCGATCACCGCGACGCCGCTGTCGTTGGTTCCGACCCACAGCCGGTTTTTGCTGTCCACAAACAGAGTCTTCACGCTGGCGATACCGCCGGTGGAATCCCATCGTTCGAAGGTGTTTCCGTCATACCGGTACAGTCCGCTGTAGCAGCCGATCCACAAAAAGCCGTCGTCGGTCTGCACGATCGCGTTGGCCTCCGAGGTGGGAAGCCCGTTGGAATTGTCGTACAGCACGGCCGAATACCCTTCGTCCGGCCTTGTGATATTGATCACCGCCTTGCCGGTGTCCTCCTCGGCAAGGACCACATTCATGCCGTCCTGACCTGCCGACGCAAAATGTGACAAAGTCCCTAATACAAGAAAAAGGCACAAGACAGCACACGCACATCGTCTATGCACGCTTGTCCTGTACCTCTCTATTCCTTTTTGATCTCTCTCCGCGAAGCACGGTCGCCGACCATGCCGTCGCTCTCTCCGCTCTTCTCTCATACTATACGCACCGTTCCGTTCCCGTGATTTCAACCGCAGGCATCCCATCCGGACGCCCGTAGGAAAGCACTCACTTTCCGATAGTGCTATCATACCACAGGCGCTGTTGCGGAGCAAACTATTTTTCGAAAAACAAGACGCTGGGGCACCTTACGGGGATTCCCCGGAAAATGTGCAAAGTTTCGCGTACATATTCCCGCATTTTTCGCGGTCATCGGCTGCGGCGGAGCAGGTACACCTGTCCGCGGTAGTCCGCATCCACATCCGAGCCGTATTTTCCGATAACCTCGTATCCCGCAAGCAGATCGTCGACCGGAGGGTTCGCGCCTCCTGCAAGGGTATGGACGACAAGCATCGCCTCGTCCCCGAGAGTGCGCAGGACAGCCTGATAGCCCGAAGCCTTGGAGTAGTCCTTCACGTTTGTGCGGATCACCTTCGTGAATCCGTCGCGGATGATGTGCGCAACCTTCCCGTACCACGCAATTCCTTCTGTCACGGCGGCCCATTGGGCTTCGTTCATGTCGAAGATTTCGCCCGAGAGGCAGAGGCGGCCGAGCATACCGGCCGTTATCAAATAGTGGATGCGGTGGACATCCGCCTCCTTGCGGAGCACCGCCCAGATCTGGCTCTGCTCGGGGCGGATCAGACGGTGCAGATTGGCCGCCACGAGCGGTATGATGTCGCATTCATGGGCGTCGGAGAAGCTCGCCTGGGATACCAGCTCCATCATGGAAGGCTCCAGCCGGTGGCCGCCGCTGGCACAGTTCTCGATCACCAGCTCCGGCATCTCCTCCGCGAGATGGCGGAAGTAAGCCTGCGTCCCTGCGACACACTGGCGGAGATGCTCGCCGGGGCCGTCCTCCACGGCGTTCTTTTCGGGAGGCGTCACGGCAATCCCACCGGAACATACTCCGCTGACAACGCCGGCAGGACATTCTTCGCCATCAAGAGCGTCCACCCCCGCGCCGAAGGTCTCGTTATAGTCCACCTTCAGGTAGCCGAAGCCGCAGTCCCGCAGCAGGGAGAGAACCCTCTCATCCAGTCGTTCCCACACCGCTTTCTTCCGCATATCGAGGAAGCGTCTGGTGCCCACCGTCACCGGGATTCCGTCCCGCTTCACGCAGAGATCCGTCTCGCCGAAGGTCTCCGAATCCACGCCGCAGTCTTCCATCTCAAACCAGATTCCCGGGATCATACCGTGGGAACGGATGCAGTCCGCCGCTGCCTTAAGTCCGCTCGGGAACAGGATCGGACTCGTCTTCCAGTCTCCCGCCGAGTTGAACCAGTTCTCATCCTCCCGCTGCCGGTACCAGCCGCAGTCGATGACGAGGTATTTTACGCCGGTCCCCTCCAGCTTCTCCGCCATCCGCGCCACAAGCTCCTCGGAGGGATTTCCCCAGGTGGCGCAATACTCGTTGAAAATGACGGGCATATCCCGGTCCGGTGCCGCGATCCTCGGTTTCTGCGCCTTCACCAAAAGATCGCAGACCTCCTCGAGTGACTCTCCCTCCGCAATCACCGCGCGGGGCGTCTCGAAGGCTTCCCCGGGCGCGATGGTCTTCGTCCACTGGCCGAAGTCGCGGTCCGCCAGACCACCCCGCACCTTCAGATCGCCGTACCCCACGGCAACCTCCATCTGCCAGGAGGACGCACAGTACAGCTGGATCCCCAAAAACTTCCCGTTCCCGCTGTCCTCGAGAACAAGGAACGGGAACCATTTGCGGACCGGCAGGGATCCGGTCTGGCCGAAATGCTCAATCCTGTATCCGTGACCTGCCCAGGATTCCTCCATGTTCAGGTCCGTAAGATCCTGCGAGAGAAGCTTGCCCTCCGCGCTCCAGAAGGATGTGGCCCGGTGCATGCGGTCCGCCTTGACGCCCTTCAGGGCAAAACTCGCGAGCATCTCAAGGACGGCGGGCTTGTCCGCCCCGTTCTCAAAAACAGTACGGCACACGGTGACCGACCGGTTTTGTCCGGGAATGTCAACCTTCTCGTGAACACAGCGAAGGACGTGGCCGCATCGGCCGCGAAACACCGTCTCACGCTCATCCTCCCCCACCTTAGTCATCTCCTGCACGGACTCGCCGTTGGCGAGCGTCAGGCCGTTTCCGTATCCCCCGTCGTACCGGTCGCCGCGAAGGCGCCATTCCGCATAAAATTCCGCCATTTCCATACCCTCTCATATCCGCATTTTATCTGCCGAGTGACTGCCGGCATATTGTGGTAATTGTATCATTTTCCGCGGGAAATAACAACTGCAAGCCGGTAGTTTTCCCGGCTTGCAGATTCCCCCGCACAAGCAGCTTACTTATTCATTATCCTCGTTCCAGAACAGCTCGTCCAGCGTTTTGTCCAGTGCCTTGCAGATCGCGATGCAGAGGTTGATCGTCGGATTGTAATCTCCCTTCTCGATCGCACTGATGGTCTGGCGCGACACATTGCACAGGTCGGCAAGTTCTTCCTGCGAAAAATCCTTCGCGGCGCGCGCCGCCTTCATCTTCAGGTTCTTCATTCCTCTTCTTCCTCCTCGGCAGCTTCCGCCTTGTTGATGAGCATTTTGATGATGATCGCGATCATAACGATCAGGAACATGATGGCGAGCAGAAGGCTTCCGCCGGGCGTCATCGTGAATCGTCCGTTCTCACGCAGAGTTCCGTTCTCGATCAGGTGACTGATCACCACATACCCTTCACAGACGCATACAATGATACAAAAGATCAGGTACTCTTTGGGATTGTCCTTTCTCTGGAAGAACGCGTCATGAGTGATACAATACAGCGAGAACACCGTGAATGAAACCGCCAGCGCCAGGACGATGGAAAATGAACTGTCAACGTCCTTATTCCATCCTTCCAGAGAATTCAGGAACATAACCACAAGATCGGATATGATCAACGCCCCGAATCCCAACCGGTACGCTTTCGCACGAACCAAAAGCTGACGCTCATCAAACTTGTTTCTCTTATCCGAGTAGTAAATTGCAACAAACAAACCAACAGCGACAACGATTACAGCAGCAATGATCAAAATCTGTTCGTAAGACATACTAATCTCCCTTTCCGAAGCGGATACCCCTTTGCCCCGTCCGGTATCGTCATGCCGGACGCACCGCCCGTCGGCGAGCATTCCTCTTCCGCTTTACAGTTTGGATTGTACACCTTGCTTTTCTTTTTGTCAAGTATATTTTACATAATTCTTTTATCAAATGATTTTTGCCATTCTCCATGCTGTCCCCGGGCAACAAAAAGTGCTGCCGGATCACCGACAAAAAATAAGCGGCCCCGACAGGTTTCCCCATCGGTCCCGCTTACTTGCATGACAACATTTCTATTCTTTGGTCCCGCCGTCCTCCGTCCGGACCGGCTCCAACGTCTGATCGTCAAATTGTCCCACGGTTTCCAATACAACGCCTTCCGGATCCATACGGCTGATGGTATAGCGTCCGGTCAGGTCTCCTCCGTTCCCGGTTCCCGGAACGTAGGAATGCCTGATCTCCCACCGATCGTTCTCTTTCCCGTCTGTAAATACGGCTTCGGAAATTCCGGCGGAGCGGATCCACGAAAGCAGCGCCTCCTCATTTTCCGAAAAGCCGGTCCCTGTCAACTCGATGAACACCCTGAGATGATACCGCCAGGTTGACTCCAGATATATCCGGTTGGCGCGATAGCGTTCGCTGTTCATGTTATCCACAGCCGGGGTGTGGCCCAGCGACGCGTCGGAGATCGGTATCCCCGGCACTTTGTCATCCAACGTTTCCGCCGACAGATCGGCGGGTATCCGTCGGATACTGTACGGACTGTCCTCCTGGGTCCGCAGCGGAATCGCATAATACCGGCTATACCCGGTACGCATGTACTGACACCACACCGGAAGAACGATCTCGCTTCCGGCCTCAAGGCTGACTGCCCGGTGGGAAACCGAAAGATCCTTGCATAGTTCCTGCAATATCTCCTGTGACTGTTTCTCCGGAAGCTTGCTCACATACAGTCCCGGTTTTCCGGAACTGTCCGCTTCATCCGAAAATTCTTCCAGGTAAACAAACTTCACTTCCTCGTCATTTCTCAGATACGTTCCCGTAACGGCCCGGACAAACGCACAGTCGCTTTGTACGTGATCGATCTGAATGTAATTCGACAGCCCCATCGCCTTCAAAGGCGTCTGAAGGACAGCTCCCGGCTCATTTTCCGCCAGCCAGTTCGAGACATAGGAATCCGCATCTGCAACAATAGATTCCCGTGCTTTCTGATATTCCTCCTCCAAATGCTCCGCGCAGCCGCTGAATGCCGCTGCCAAAAGCATGATCAAAAGTGATACAACGATCCTTTTCCCCAATCTCATTTTATCCCCCCGTTCCGTGCCCTCATAGAAGTCCTCGTATGAATCCGTCCCCATGATCTCCATCGGGCTGATGTTTTATTATACCACAGATCTGAAGATTTTTAAAAGAGCTGCATTCTACGTAAAAAATCAGGAGCCGGTACGTATCGGCTCCTGCGGGGATGTCATTTTGTTTTATCTCGTGAACTGCGAGAGGAACAGCCATGCGTTCTCGTTGGTGTGTCTGCGGCACTCGTGGATCTGGTTGTCGATGCTCGCAAGCGCCGTGCGGCATACGCCGTCCTCGCTGTTGTAGTAGCGGATGGTCAGGATGCTTCCGCGGGACTCATCCGGAACCTTCTCAACGCGGTCGCCGGCAAGACCGTAAACCGGATCCTCCCAGTTGTCCTTGTCCGCGTAGGAAATGTCGAATTTCTTCACAAGCTTGTTGACCTGCGCGAGATACTGGATGCGGTCGAGGCCGGACTCCGCCTGAAACGGAAGCTCCGGAAGATGCGATTTCTCGCCGCCCGAGTAGAACACGGGAACTGCCACATCCTTGTTCATGCGGGGATCCTCGATGGAGAGCCCGAACGGGTTGTTGCGAACAGGGAACAGTGCACTGGCCGGAGCAAGTCCTGCGAAGAGCTGCGGATACTCCTGGAACATATCCCAGGTCTTGCCGCTGCCCATGGAGAAGCCGCTGGCATACACGCGATGCTCGTCAATATTATACTTCTTCTTGAGATCCTCCAAAACCTGAACAACCTCGGTTGCCGTGACATCCTGATGATTCTCAAGGGACACGAAGAGGAAACCGTACTTGTGGGCAACTTCCCACCAGCCTGCCACGTAGGTCAGGTACATCGAGGTGTCACCGCCGCCGTGGAATCCGATCACGAGGGGTGCCGGACCGTTGTCGAACGTATCGTTGTTGTAGTACGCAAAATAACCAACCTTATGCTCGGGCGCATCCTTGTAGCGGCCGCGATTGTCGGGGGACGTCTTCACGAGCGTGTATCCCACATCCTCCGTCATACCGAGATCCTCAAAACCAGGCTCGAACTCCATCACGCCGCACCAAACCTTGAACTTCCATACAAAGCTCTTGAAATCCGCACGGTAGTCAGCTTCCGTCTTCACCAGAAGGTTCTCGCACTCGCCGAACGCAGCGTTAACCTCCGCGGAATTGCCGACGCTTAAGATCGCAATGTCCTTGCGCTCCACCTGCGGGATCACGGACAAACCTTCCATCGACAGCATCGCCGGCGTGATCTCGCCGGGTCCCCACAGGTACTGTCCCTGCAGCGTCTTGATCAGATGGGTTGCGACATAGTCCGCCGAAGTGCCGTAGCTGTAAATATCCGCGCGGAAGATAGCGCCGCGGATGAAGTATCCCTCAAACTGTCTTGTGAAGAAGTTGTTGATCTCCACGATACCGTCCTTATAGAACGGATTCATCTTAACTTCCGCGATCAGGGAAATGTAAAGCTCTTCCGTTGCATTCGCCCAGCCGCCCTCACAGGTCGGATAGACAAACAAAACGCTGGAATCCACAGCGGATGCAATCTCTGCAAGGCCGCTCTTCCTGGCAAAGGCGATCGCCTCCTCCATGCTTCTCTTCGTCTCCTCGAACACCAGAAGAAGCGGTGCGCGGAATGTGTAATTATTTACCTCACCGTCGATCGTCGTCGCCGGTACATACACCTTGAGATCAAACTGCTCAAAAGTGTGCCCCCAACTCTTGCCGCCGTCCTCGTAGAACGTAACCTGCGGCCGTTCCATCATAGCCATATGCTAACCCTCCTTTATTTCGTGTATCACCATCGCCGAAACACCATTGTCCATGCCGTTTTTTCGTGGCGATACAGATACACATTACAGGAAGTTTATCATGATACCTTTTTTCTTTCAATGTGTATTGTTATCCGGATTCGTAACTCAGTGTTCCAAAAGGTTTTGTTCTACAATTTTACGGTCTCCTATCTGTATGGTTTGCACAATACATTTTCGCCAAAAAAGCAGGCCTGTTTTCTACTTGCAAGATGTCGTCCTGCGTATGTATACTTGTTCCACCAATGTACAAACAAGAGGATAAGCCATGGACTACTATCAACTGGAAAACAATCGCCACGCATTGTACAAGTTACTGACGGAGCGGAGAAGTATTCTGCAATCCCTTCTGAACGACATAAGAAAAAAGCCTGTCATCCCTCCGAAAGGAATGCTTCGTGTAACAAAATGCCGTAAGAACAGCCAATATTACTGGAAAGAGCGCGCTGAGGATACATGGAGATATCTTCCGAAATCAAGAATTGACGAGGCACGTGTGTTTGTCAATTCGGAATATCGGAACGCCATTGCTAATCAGGCTTCCATGCAATTAAGGGTTGTTAATCGGCTTCTTTCAGCCTCTGTTTTCAACAGTCTGGAGTCGTATTATGACAAACTGTGTGATGGGCGTAAAGCCTTGGTACAAAGGTTTACACCCGGCAAAGAAGATGTTGTAAGGTCTTTTCTCGATGAAACTTATAGCACATTCGATCTGTACGAAAACACAACCCATAAAACATCCAATGGCGAATTTGTTCGATCAAAAGCGGAATGGATGATTGCAGAAAGACTCTACCGGAACAAAATTCCATATCAGTATGAGTATCCGATGACACTTCCCGACTATGGCATGACACGTCCCGATTTTCGCTGTCTGAATGTCCGTACTCGTGAAATCATCTTATGGGAACATTTGGGTCGTATGGGAGAGAGCGATTATGCTTCCAATGCACTGATAAAGATAAATGCCTATGAAAAGAACGGATATTTCCCCGGTGATAGACTCATTCTGACTTTTGAAACCTCCGATGTTGCACTGACTTCCGAAGTCATAGACCGTTGGATTAATCGTCTGTTAGTTTAAATGGGTTTGTGGCACTTAACCCAGCATTTCTCTATTATTCTTTGGGCATAAGCGGATTTGAAAATCATCAAGGATACTCACACAGTCAACCAAAGAGGATTTGATGATTATTATCTTGTGACTTACCGCCCAAGTACCGTCTTCTTGGTTCAGGCGGTATATCCCAGAGCATGTGCATAATCTTTATCTTGCATCATACCGCCCGGATGCCGTCTTTTGGTTTTAGGCGGTACAAATCACAGGAGCAGTCTCTTAAACAACCACAACCGCACCGCCCAGCAACAAAAGAAGGCTTCTGGGCGGTACGTAACGAACACATCAAGCCCTTTAACAATAAATTCGCACCGCCCCATGGCAAAAGAGGGCTCATGGGCGGTGCGATTCTTCTTTTTTGTGGTTTCAGTCTAATACATCCGGTTTTTTACTCCGCCGGATCCGTGATCACGATCCTTCCCTGTCCGTAAGGATTCTTGTATTCCTCTCCGATCACGCCGCCGAGGGAATCCAAGACATAATCGATCAGCACCTGGTTGTCCAGCTTCACGCAGTTCTGCAGAAGCTTCGCGCCCTCAAACATCGTGAACCCGTCGCCCTTCTCAAGAAGCATATAGTTGTGACCGGCAAGGGTGTAGGTCTTCTTCGGATCGATCGGTTCCCCGCCCACAAGGACGTTGCGGACGCGCCGAGCACCCTCGATCTTCACAAACATGCCGTACTCATCGCCGACACAGGGGGAGGCAGCCGAGCAGTCAATCTCATAGGACAAGCCGGAAACCTGCAGGAAACCGCCGTTCTCGCCGGGGGCCACGCGGGCGCCCCACTCCAGAGCATCCAATATCTGCTGACCCGTGACCTCCACCACGCAGAGGTAGTTTCCGTAGGGGTGAACGCTTAAGATGTTCCCCAGGGTAAGATTTCCTTCGGGGAGATTCGCCCGGATACCGCCGCCGTTCACAAACGCAATGTCCGCACCGGACTGTGCGCGGTAAGCATCCGTCACCCAGTCGCCCAAGTTGGTTTCCGCCCGGCGGATCATACGGATCGGTTTTCCGTCGTCATCCACCAGAACCGGATCATTGATGGTCAGGGCGACATCGCTCTTCGCGACAACCTCATTCAGTTTGGAATCCAGTACGGAAAATGCATCATCCACCGCACGGGACATTTCATTTTCTATGCCGAACATCTCGGGTAAGGACACCGAGTTGGTCCAGGTATACAGACCGGTGCTGATCTTTCCGTCCGCGGCGATCCGGCACCAACCAACGCCCTCCAGCTTCGTTCCGCAGGCCGTGCGGGAAACTTCAGCGCCGTCCTTATTTTTCACCTTGACCGTGTCACGGTCGTGGCTGTGAGCGTCGAGAAATGCATCGATCCCGTTCGTGTGGGAGATCACATCAGCGTACGTCCACGGGATACACTCCGCCTCGTTGCCGAGATGCCCCATGACCACGACATACTCCGCACCTTCCGCGCGGGCTGCATCCACAGCGGACTGTACTGCATTGTAAACGCCCTCCCCTGTGCTGTCCTGAAGGAAGCCATAGACATATTCCTTCTTCTCATCCATGAAGTAGCCGGGCGTCGAGGTCGTCAGCGTCTGGGGCGTCGTCACGCCGACAAAGGCAACCTTCTTTCCGGCGAGCTCAAGGATCACATAGGGATCAAAGACCAGCTCGCCCTTATAGTTGAAGTTACAGCTGATATACGGAAAATCCGCCTTCTTCGTCAAGGCAAGGAACTGCTCCATACCGTAGTCAAACTCATGGTTTCCCGGAATGGCAACCCGGTAGCCCATCTGATTCATCAGGGAGATGATGACCTCCCCGCGGGTCATGGTGCCGAGAGGCTCCCCCTGGATTGAGTCGCCGTCATCCACCAGAATGACCTCGTCACCCTTGGATTCCAAATAGTCGCGGATCACCGAAAGCCCCGCATAGCCGAAGCCCTGATCCACACCGCAGTGCACATCGCTTGTGAAGAGGATCACGATGTCTCCGTTCTTCTCAACCGCCTGGGTCGGTGCCGCAGTCGGCGTTGCCTCCGGGGTGGGCGTCACGTCTTCGGTCGGCGTTGCAGACGGGGTAACATCCACATTTTCCGTCGGAGTGGCCTCCACCGTCGGCGATGCTTCCGCTGCCGTCGGCGCCGGCTTGTCCGTACCGTTGTCCCTGCCGCAGGCAGTCAGCGCGAACATAACCGCCAGAACAGCAACCACACAAAACAAATATTTTTTCATCCTTGTCACAATCCTTTCCGTTCCCTGCTTTTTTATATTTTCCCGATGGTAATATCCCTCTTGTACTGCTCCATAAACCGTTCCACAAGTTCCGTTTTCTCATTCCAAAGAGCCTTGCCTTCCGGCGTCACCATGGGGCTGTCGTACATCATCGGATGCGTGTACCGGCTGAAGTGGTTGTAGCAGTCGTAAAATGTTGCCTTCTCGTTGCGGGCGCGCACGATCAACGTGTCCATTACCAGTCCGAGAACGCCCATGTCATCCAGATAATCCGCTTCCATGAGCATGAGAAGATTGCGGTCAATGTCGGGCTCGTGCATGCGCCATTTGTCGGAGTGCGCACCGACAAGGCCTGCGATATACTCGCTCCGCTCCTCATCAAAGCCGTGGGCAAGAAGATAGTCTCTTGTGATCGGCACACCCGCTGCCGCATGGGACATCACCCCTTTGGCCGCCGACTCGGCGCGGCCCACGTCGTGGAAAATGGTGGCGATCATCAGGTCCGCGTACCGACGCCCGGTTTTGTCCGGAGTCATGTCGTAGAGGCGTTTTGACCAGCCGAGAACACGCTTACTGTGCTCAAAACGGCTGTATCCGAACTCCAGCTTGTGAACGCCGACGCCGCCCTCGCCCTCGGTCTCGACAGGTTCCAGAACGCTTTTCACATAGGCAAGCATCCCTGCGTAATCCTCGTCACCGAGCGCCCGGATTGCTGCGGCTTCCGCCTCCTCATAGTGTTTCCTGCGGATGACCTCGTCAACCATGTCCATGACCCGCAGTTCCCGCTCGATGATCCCCGGTTCCCCGCCCCGTCTCAGATGGACACGATTCTCATGCACAAGATTCATGAGGTACGGCTGCCACTCCGGGACAAATTCCTCCTCAATCTCGTAATCCTCAGGTTTGCGTTCCACCGATTCCTCCGAGACCTTGCAGAAGTAATAGTAGTTTTCCTGTTCAAAGATTCCGTCCGGATTGTCCGTATCGAGCTCTCTGCGGAACACGCTTCCGTACTCCTCAATCGATTCCGGGATCACCACGCAGCCGGTCTCCTCCGCCACTTCGCGGATCAGCGCTTCCTTCGGATCCTCCCCCGCCTCAATCCCGCCGCCGGGGAACTTGTAGTACCCGTACTTCCGGGAATGCATCACCAGGAACTTCCCGTCCTTCTCGATAATGCCTCTGGCGGAGGGCCTGCGGAACACCGACCCGTCCGGATTATAGTTCTGTTTATCCATGGAAAATAACTGCTTCATAATACCCCCTCAACGTCTCTTGACTACTGACTTCGCTGATTGTATCATTTTCTAAGAAAAAAGGCAATCTTCCACCAAGATTCCACATTGTTTCCATACATTTTCCCTATTTTCGTTGTATAGTCAGGTCAGAGGATAAGCAAAGTAGCTTATGTGGGGATTATCGTATTTACAACAGACAACAACGGAGGAAAAACATGAAAGGAACAAGAAGACTACGTTATAAACTGTCCGCTCTCCTGCTTGCGGCGTTCCTGATCTTCGGTCTGACCGCCTGCAGCGGCAGCGACGCAGAGGACCGCAAGATGGACAATGCCAAGGACACCACACAGGAAGCCACGGATAACAAATCTGACAATTCGGAAGATTCCGAAAATTCAAAAAAAACCAAGAAGAAAAACAACTCCTCGGATGACGGAAGTGAGGATTCCACCGACAAGAAAGGCAAGAAAAACAAGGATGCCGACACGGACGGGAATTCCGACACGGACAATACCGACAAGAAAACCGAGAAGAAGGCTGAGAAGAAAAACTCAGATAATTCTGACACGAAAGCCGGAAAGAAGAACGCGGACAAATCAGACAAAAGCAATTCCGCTTCGAAGGATTCCACCGGCACCGGGGACACCTCGGAGCTCGACATCGACAACCTCTTCAGCGACCGCGATTTAAACCAGACGCCGGATCTCTCGGAGGCGATCACGATCAAGGTGACCGACGGTGCAACCATCGACATCACCGAGTCCGGCACCTATCTCATCTCCGGCACCGCAAAGAACTGCACGATCCGCGTGGATGCGAAGGAAAAGGACAAGGTTCAATTGGTGCTTGACAATGTAAGCATCACCAATGAGGATTTTCCGGCCGTGTATGTCGTATCCGCCGACAAATGCTTCATCACCTCAACGGGAAGCAGCACCCTCTCCGTCACCGGTGAATTCCGCGCGGACGGGACCACGAACACCGACGCCGTGATCTTCTCGAAGGATGACCTTGTTTTCAACGGCGCCGGCTCGCTCTCCGTGATTTCCGCGAAGGGGAACGGCATCGCCGGAAAGGATGACATCAAGGTGACCGGCGGCACGTACACCATTGAAAGCAATTTGGACAGCATCGAAGCCAACAACTCCATATCGATCAAGGACGGAACGTTTACCATCAAGACCGGCAAGGACGGCCTGCACAGCGAGGACAGCGAGGACAATACCGCCGGCTTTATCTACATCGGAGGCGGCAAGCTCACGATCGATGCCAAGAGCGACGGCATTCAGGGTACCACCTTCGTACGGATCGACGGCGGAACCATCAAGATCACCGGCTCGGAGGCCATCGAGGGAACTTACATCGTCATCAACGACGGTAATCTCGACCTCTACGGAAGCGACGACGGTATCAACGCTTCCCGCAAGAGCAAGACCTACAGCACTCCCACCATTGTCGTTAACGGCGGGTATCTCAAGGTTGAGGTCGGCAGAGGCGACACCGACGCGCTCGATGCCAACGGCGATATTTACGTAAACGGCGGAACCATCGATGTCACAGCGAACGGCATGTCCTCCTTCGACTACGATAACAAGGCCGAGTTCAACGGCGGAACCATTATCATAAACGGCGAGGAAGTCGATCAGATCCCGCAATCCATGTTCGGACCGGGCGGCAACGGCGGATGGGGCAACCCCGGCGGACAGGGTGGAAACGGCGGCTTCCCGGGTGGCAATTTTCCGGGCGGCAACTTCCCTGACGGCAATTTCCCTGACGGCAACTTCCCTGACGGATCAGTTTTTCCGGGTGGAAACTTCCCCGGTGGAAATTTTCCCGGTGGCAATGGAAACAATTCAGACAAACAGCCGACGGATAATGATGATTCCTCTTCCGAGGAAAACAAAAGCCCGTCGTTCCAGACATAACATAGAAACAGACTGATTCGTATAGACTCCCGGAGGTATCCTATGGCAAAAATCCTGATAGTTGACGATGAACCCGATATTGTCCGTCTGGTGGCCCGCTATGCGGAGCGCGAAGGTTACGAAGTGACCGGAGCCAGCGACGGAAACGCTGCGATTGAGGCCTGTCGCAGCGAGGATTTCGATGTCATCGTGATGGATGTCATGATGCCGGACACCGACGGGTTCACTGCATGTAAAAGGATCCATGAATTCAAGGACATTCCCGTACTGATGCTCTCCGCAAGAGGCACCGAGTACGACAAGCTCTTCGGGTTTGAAGTGGGCGTCGATGACTATGTGACGAAGCCGTTCTCCCCGAAGGAACTGATGGCAAGAATCCGCGTGATTCTGCGAAGACACAGTACATCAGGTGAAAAGGACAACAAAACCGCGATGCTGTGTTCCGGGGGAGTTGAGCTCGACACCTTGGGACATACGGTGCGCGTGGACGGCGAACAGATCGAACTGACGGCAAAGGAATACTCGCTTCTTTTGTGTCTCATGACCAACCGGGGGATTGTGCTCTCCCGTGACCGCATCCTGAATGAAGTCTGGGGATATGATTATTTCGGCGATGACCGCACCGTCGACTGGCAGATCAAGCTTCTCCGCGGGAAGCTCGGGAACCGCCGTGACAACATCAAGACCATTCGCGGCCTGGGGTACAAATACGGTGATGACAAAGTATGATCACCGACATTCGAAGCCAATGGTTTCAAAAAGAAAACAAAGCTGAAAACTCTGAATAGTTGCTTCAATTAATCATCGATTGGAAAACGGGGGAAAATGTATGAAAACAAAGAAGGCTCGTTCCTTTCGAACGAAACTCTGGCTTTTTTTTACGCTTTTTGCAGTGTTTATTCTTCTGGTCCTGTGGCTTCTGCAGACGGTATTCCTGCAGCAGTTCTATGACCTTATGATCGTGCGGAACACACGGAAAATCGCCAAACAGGTAGTTGAGAGTTTAAATAAGGGGGAGGATGTTGATCTGGACAAAATCGCCCTTGAGAATTCTTTGGCAATATATATCTGTACGGAATACGGAACACCGATGTACATGGCTGACGAACACAGTTCAAAAAAATCACTTCGTGTTCCCGTTCGACGCGAAGACGGGAATATTGATTTCATCCCGGCGGATGAGGCCGGTGATGATTACCAATGGCCCGCAGGTGTTACCGTAAATTACTATTATCCACTCGACGGCAAAGCTGAGAAGATTCGCGATGCTCTTATGGAAAGCAAAACGGGGCAGGCGGAGATCAAGGCCAAAGGATACTATGCCTATGGCTCAAAATTCAAAGCTTATCCCCTCGACCCCAACAGCAAATTAGAGGATAACATTCTTGTTCTTGCAAACATCAAACCCATCGGTTCCTCGGTGACCGTCATCCGCACCCTGTTGATCTGGGTCACCATATTGTCCCTGATCCTTGCGTTTATCCTCTCCTGGTTCTTAGCACGGAGATTTTCCGCACCGGTGAAATGCCTCTCGGAAAAAGCCAAGAAGCTCGGCGATCCGGACTACTCCGCAGAATATCCGAAGGGCTTCTCCGGCGAACTCGACGAGCTGAGCGATACTCTCGATCGTACCAACGAGAAGCTGATTGCTGCCAGGAATTATCAAAACGAACTGCTTGCCAATGTGTCCCACGACCTGCGGACGCCCATAACGATGATCAAGGGCTATGCGGAGATGATCAACGACATCTCCTTCGAGGACCGTGAACAGTGTAAGGAGGACATGCAGGTCATTGTCAAGGAATCCGACCGCTTAACCGCTTTGGTCAACGAAATACTCGCCTACTCCGAGCTGCAGTCCGAGGATAAGATCGATTGTTCTACAATTGTAGACCTTAGTGAATTAACGAATTCCGTGGCGAACAATTTCTCCATTCTCGGGAAAGCGGAAGGAATTTCGGTATCCTCCGATCTTTCGGAAAATGTCTTCGTCGCAGGCAGCCGAAGCCACCTTGAGCGCATGCTGTTCAATCTTTTGGAAAATGCAGCCCGCCATGTCGGCGATGACAAGGCCGTTCTTGTCTCCCTGACAAGCTGCGGAACCACCGCGAAGCTTTCGGTCACCGACCACGGGGCCGGCATCCCCGCAGAGGAGCTCGCCCACATCTGGGACCGCTACTACACCGCAAGACAGCGCGACGGCAAGGGCGTCTCCGGTCTCGGGTTAGCCATTGTCAAGCAGATTGCAACCCTGCACGGCGGCAGATGCGATGTAACATCGGAACCCGGCAAGGGAAGCACATTTTCCGTGGAACTGACCTCCGTCACCCCGGATGTTCCGGCATAATCTCACAGACTGACCTTTCTGATGTAATCCTGCAACCTTTTATTCCAATTGGCATAAACAAAACTACAGCCCGGATGAGGTCATCACCCGGGCTGTAACTTTTTTGATATATTTACTCCTGCCCCGCAAACACGGTGGTCTGTAATTTCGCCATGTCCACGCCGGTGTCGCGGCCGTAGTACATCTTATCGAAATAATCCATAAACAGCACCGCATCCTCCGCAAGGACCGCGTGTCCCTCCCGGTGGAAATGCAAAGCGAAATGATCCGCAAGGCCGGCCTCGGTATACGCCTTAAGAGCCTTCTTGCTGCACTCCCACATGGACGGCGCGTTGACCCAATCCTCGCTCATGCAGGCCGCGATCACAAAGTAATACCGGTCCGGATCCATCGCAAGGATCGGCAGCCACTCCTGATCATACGGAAAATCCTTCGGCTCCGCATAGGTAAGGAACTTATCGTTGAACCACCCGCGCTCCGCGTCGGACTGCAGGCAGCTCAGCGGCTCATTTTTCTCGTAGGTATAGACTGCCGGTCCGCCGACTCCCCTGAGGTCGTAGGTTTTCCCCTCGGAGAAGAAGTTGTACAACGCCAGTCCGCCTGCGCCGGAGCACGCCGGGATGGTCATGCGGAAACGCTTCTCAAAGGCGCCGCAGACAGCGGCGGATTTGCCGCAGCGGGACACGCCGGTCACCATCGAGGCGTCGGCATCCAGATGAAACTCCGCTGACAGACCGCTGTACACCGCATCCAGGATTTTCGAAGCGCCCCAGGCCCAGCCCATAAGAACGCCGGTCTGGGACTCCGGATCTTCGCCATAAGGGTAAATGTCATAGAAATTGCCTTTTCGCTCCGTGTTGTCCGAAGCCATCGCAAAGCAGTTGAACACCAGCACGGCAACACCCCGGGCCATCAGGTCGTTTTGCGGCATCAGCGGATGCAGCGAGACGATATACGGCGAGCCGCCCGGGTAGTTTTTCTGCTGAATCTCCCTGTCGGGAAGATACGCGTGAATGGTGAACTCGGTGGAGCGGCCGTCCTTCTCCACCCGGATCTTCACAAGTTCCCCGCCGATGATCATGAAGGGATTGCGCGGCTTGTCGCTTAACTCGTTCTCCTGCGGATCACATCCGAGAAGCTCGTAGGTCACGGTCTCACCGTCACGCCAGCGGCCGTACATTTCCGTCTCGTAGTAACTTCTGACTTTTTCAATCTCAGCAGGATCGATCTTCCCCTGATTGAATTTGTTCTGTTCCCAACTCATAGTGTTTCACCCCATTTTCCGATTTTTTACAAAAAGCCGGTGAGCCGAAGCCCACCGGCTGTCTTACCAAAGTAATCTTATGCTCACTTACCGCAAAGAGCCTTGTCAATGGCCGCTGCCGCTGTCTTGCCTGCGCCCATGGCGCTGATGACGGTAGCTGCACCGGTGACGGCGTCTCCGCCGGCGTACACGCCCTCGCGGGAGGTTAAGCCGTCCTCATTTACGATGATACCGCCCTTACGGTTCACCTCGAGGCCCTCCGTTGTGGACTTGATGAGAGGGTTCGGGCTCGTTCCGATGGCCATGATCACGGTGTCGACATGAAGTTCAAACTCGCTCCCCGGGATTTCCACGGGACGGCGTCTTCCGCCGGCGTCGGGCTCCCCGAGCTCCATGCGGATGCAGCGGATCCCTGTGACAAAACCGTTTCTCGGGTCTCTCGGATCCTCGGGATTGTTGAAGCCGAGGATCTCGGTCGGGTTGCAGAGAAGGTTGAACTCAATGCCCTCCTCTTCCGCGTGCTCTACCT
>Ga0310696_10002237_pt1 | contig 26102 bp, 19 predicted proteins | sample AusTroGonzalo_MG_4_FD_203885 | JGI IMG/M metagenome (GOLD analysis project Ga0310696, IMG submission 203885) | Bovine rumen microbial communities from tropical cattle in Woodstock, Queensland, Australia - Gonzalo_02 (v2) (version 2) | ecosystem: Host-associated > Mammals > Digestive system >...
CTGATCCAACAGCTTTTGGGCGTGGTTCCGCGTCAGATCCGGAATCTTCAGCGCAAGAAAGGAATCAAGACGCGTGCCGGCGGAATCGGGATCAACTTGAAGGCGTAAAACATCCATGTCGCAAGCTCCTCGAAATATACCCCCTAAATCAACGGGATTTAAGGGGTATGAAATCAACTTATTTCTTCTTGTCGGAACCGAACAACGGGATAAACGAAAGTTCCTTCTCGCTGTAGCGGAACATCAAAAGAATCATCAGTAAAATAAACGAAACAGTCACAAAGATATCGGCAACATTAAATACCGGAAAATGAATCACATCGAAGCTGATGAAATCCGTAACGTGCTTTTGGAAAATGCGGTCGTACAGGTTTCCGAACGCTCCTCCGATCAGCATTAAAAACGTGATCAACAAAGGAAGGTATCGGCGGTCCGAAGGAGTTCTTGCGACCAGCAGGAGAAACAATACGATCAGCACAGCGGTGAGAATCACGAAGAAGTTTACTTTTCCCTGCATCACGCCCCAGGCTGCTCCGCGGTTTTCCAGATACGTGAACGTCACGTAGTCTCCGATTACCGGAATTTTCATATTCGGTTGCTTTTGAAGCCAATGTTCGGCCCAGTATTTTGTTGCACGATCCAGAATCACGATCAGCACGGGAATCCATGCGTAAAACAGTTTCCGGATCGGCTTCGGTTCATTAGCGTTAGGTTTTTGCACGGCGGCAGTCATCCTTTATCGGTTATTTGATTACTGACGGAACGTCGGAACACCGAAGGAATCCTGCTGCAGGAATGCGGTGTAATCTCCAGTGATATCCATGTCTTTCGGTGCAACGATGAAAATATAACCGGCGATCTGAAGAATCTGACCGTCAATCGTATAAATGCAGCCGCATACGAAATCCATGATACGCTGGGAAAGCGCGGGATTTGCACCCTCGAAGTTCACAATGATCGCCTTGCCGTTTCGAAGAACGTCGACAATGCTGGAAGAATCCTCGAAGCTTGTGGGCTTCATAACCGAGAACTGCTTCTGCGGAACGTTGGCGGTAGGATTCAGGGAAGCAGTGCGCTCTTTGGAAGGAGAAAGCGGTGCTTTCTGAGGATAAGCGGTCTGCTGGGAGAACGAAGAATTCGTTGCAGCAGCTCCTGTTCTGGGCTGGAAGCCCGACTGGGAAGCGTGGGAGAACTGCGTGGAAGCAGCTGCCTGACGATTCACGGTGTTGGAATAATTGGTCTCAGACCGACGCACATCGCTGTAGTTGCCGGCAGTGAGAAGTGTGTTCTTGGCAGCAAGGTTGGATCTTGCAGGTTCCGCAGGAGCATCCACAGTAACGGAAGGCTCAGCCTCATCCTCGTCAAGCTCCTTGCTCGGAAGGAAACGCGCCTTCAGACGCGAAAACAAAGAGGGTTTGCTCTCCTCTTCCTCATATTCCTCATCATCATATTCGGCGTCATCATATTCGTCATCAAGTTCATCGTCTTCGTCATCGCCGTTCAGCCATGCTAAAAACTTCTTTGTTACTCCCATTTCAATCTGCTCTCCCTTCGTCTACTTTTCATAGTGCCGTTCTCCGAAAATAAGGGACCCGACACGTACCATGGTTGCACCTTCGGCAATCGCATATCCAAAATCGTTGCTCATACCCATGGAAAGACAACATACAGATATATTATCTTTGTTTTCCGATTGTATGTCAACTGCTAATTTGCGTAATTCGGCAAAATAAACGCTGTTTTCCGCGGGGTTCTCGGTATACGGTGCGACAGTCATCAGACCGCATAGACGAACGTTCGGAAGCTGTGAGATTGCCTTCGCGGCACCGGCAACTTCCTCCGGACGGAAACCGAACTTGCTCTCTTCCGCCGCTACATTCACCTCAAGAAGAATGTCCTGAACCTTGTTGATCCGAAGGGCTTCCTTTTGGATCTCTTCCGCAAGTTCCACGGTATCAACGGAATGGATCATGGCAGCTACGGAGACCGCTTTCCGGACTTTGTTTTTCTGAAGATGTCCGATCAGATGCCATGTGATCGGAAGATCACGAAGCTCCTCTTCCTTTGCGCACATCTCCTGCACTTTGTTCTCTCCGAATTCCGTCTGACCGGCTTCAAAAGCCTCCCGTATCATTTCCGCAGGCTTTGTCTTGCTGACGGCGATCAAACGGACGTCCTCCGTGCTCCTGCCGGATTTCAGACACGCGTCCTTGATGCGTGCACTGATTTCAGTGAGATTTTCCTTCACCATGATCGATAACACCTCCCTACCGGGTGATCAGTTGATCCTCGGACAACGTTTCGGCGTCCTCCCAGATAAAGTCATAGACGTTGATGCTTCGGTCGACGCCGGATTTTACAATGATATAATCTTCCCCTTCATACAGACGGGAAATCATTCGGAACTGGGCATATCCCTTGTTGATGCAATAGACGCCTTCCAGCTTCTTCTGGGTGGAAACCTGATACTGGTTCATCGTATGCGGTATGATGATAAACTGGCCGTGTTGTTGTATTACGCTGTCATCGATGTAAGCGTACTCGTCGTCGTAGTAATACACTTCGGTTTCGTAGAACTGGTATGTCGGTTCATTATTCTCGTCAAGCTCGTAAACCGTGATGCCGGTCTTGCCCTGGGTATAAACGATGTACTGCTTCGGGACGACATAGAAATATTTTTCGATGATCGCCTTGCGCGGGATCTTCAAACCCTCGGACTGTCGCATGTCGATGGAGACCACAAGAAACCGCTTGTTGATATACCGGATCAGGTATTTGTTCAGGTTGATCCTCGCAAAATACGCGTCTCCCTTGCGATAGATATCCGCAGCCGCCGTGAGGCTTAGGTTGTCGTCGGTGATCGTGAAGGAAAGCTCCTTGGAGTCACTCAACGCCAGGAACTGCTCTTCGCTGAGCTTCAGGACCAGAGACCAGGCCTCGTTGGTGATCAGCTTATAGGCGGTTGTTCCCGCCTCCCGAAGTTCGGAGGAAAATAACGTGTCGCTGGTGTACTTCGACTCGTCAAACGTGGACGCCTCCACGCCGTCGGCGGTAATGCCGTCGAGGGAGTCCGTGAAGAACGAAACGATACCGGCATCGGGAGCTTTGCAAAGCTTCAGGGAGCTTCCGTCGGAGCCCTGATTCAACTTGGATAGATTCTCCAAACGGTACATATCGATAATGTTGACAATCCGGGTCTGCATATCGGTCTTCAGGTCATGAATGCTCGCGAAATCCCCGGAAACATAATTCCGGTCATGGGTGGAGATGCTCTCCTTGACTTCGTGTATGTCATCCACTGAGAGCGTATAGTCCAGCTTGTCACTCTGCGCATCGTGGAGGGTTCGGCTGTCATCGACGGAAAATACGGCTTCATTTTTCGCAACACGGGTGCCGTTCTTCAGATAAAAGTTGACATATCCTGAGTAGTCGGTAAGCACGTTCTGCTCCTCGCGGACAACAACGGCACGGGCAAGGTTGTTGGTCGCAAGGGTAATCTTCTGCACCTCGTAGATGCTCGGCTGCGGCTTGCGCAGGGAGATCAAAAAGGAAATCAGGATATAGAGAAAGAGAAACGCAAAAATAACCATGCCGATATTGACGGCTTTTCTTTTGACGCTTCGTTCCCGTATATTCCGACCGGCCATATCGTTTCTCCTTTCATAAATGGGGACCATCTCGCGATGGTCCCCTCTCATCGTTCCTGAAAATCTGAAATTACAGCGCTACGATCACCTTGGAGCGAACTGCTTCGGTAAGCGTCTCCGCATTCGCGGAAAGGCTGATGATGATATCGACATTGAACTTCACCGAAACCATATCAAGCTTGGTGATGACACGCTCAATATCATCGACGCTCAGGCAGGCAACCTTAAGAAAACTGTCGAGATAAATCTTATCAAGATCGTGATCCTGCGAAATGATGCCGCAGATGAATCCGACAAACTCGGAAGCACACTCAATGCAGTAATCGTTAACGTTGATCAAACGGATTCTGTTGTTAAGCTCATACATGTGCTTGTTGCTTTTATCCAGATAAACGATGGTGCCCTTCGAAGTCATCACATCGGAGTTCACCTTATCAAGCAAAATCTTAGTCTTCCCCTTTCCTTTTTCGCCGGCAATGATTTGTACCATATTACTACCTCCTTAAGGATTGTGCGGCAATATCCCCAAAGGAATATCACCTGTATACAGTATAGTACAGACAGCGGAAAAATACAACCGTAATCCCAAAAGAATAACGAATTATAAAATTATTCGGAGGGTTTACAGTACTGTGCAATCAAATCATACATCTTTGTGTAAAGTTTCTCTTCCGTTGCACAGTGGAAAGCGCCCAAAATGTATTCCGTGCCCTCCGCATCCGCGACATGAAGGATCAGGCAATATCCCGCATAGTCTGTCGTACCTGTCTTGCCGCCCAGAATCTTGAAACCCTCGGGGAGCGGGTAGGTTCTGCTGTTCTTGGTCTTCTCACGCTCTTTCGACGGTTTAAAACAGTTGGTCGTAAAATAAGGGCGGAGTCCGCGCTCAGCGTTGGCGTTGGTGTAATCATACTCTCCTTCCGTGAGCTTCATGATATCACGGAACGCGGAGTACATCGTGCACTCCTGATACACAATATACATATCGTAGGCTGTAGTCATATGCTTCGCGAGATGAAGACCGCTGGCGTTAAGGAAGTTTGTGTTGTTAACGCCGAGGTCATCCATGACCTGATTCATCTTCTCGACAAAGGCGTCCTCCGAACCCGCGACATATTTGGCGAGGGCCATCGCAGCGTTGTTGGCCGAGGAAGTAAGCACAAGGACAAGAAGGTTGTAAACCGTGATGACATCCCCCTCGTTCAGCTCCGCGACGGAACCGCGCTTCATTGCGGCGATCTCCGCGTCGATGGTGACGGTATCCTTGAGATCACATTCCCGCAGGACAACAAGCGTGGTCAGAAGCTTTGTGACGCTGGCCGGGTAAACCGGCGTCAACATGTTGTAGCCGAAAAGAAGCTCGTTCGTGCTTCTGTTGATGACGAAAGCTGCAGCACGTTCCAGCTTGGTATTATCGGGATCAAAAACATAATCCCGGTTCATCATGTCTTCCGTGATGTCACAGATAAACCACTGGGAAAGCATGGGGGCAAAGGATGCCTCCTGCATGGCGCCGACATCATAGTTGATGACGTTGTCGGCAGCTGCGTAGCTTCCCATGAGCTCCGTCGCCTCATCATTTCCCCCGCAGCCGCAAAGCGTTGAAGTAAACAACGCAGCGATCAGTACATATGCTGCGACAGAAAGTAATTTTCGTTCGTAACGTGTACGTGACATTGTTATCCCCCGTAAACTGATTGTTTTAAATTTTTATGCAGATGTTATCGGACATGAAAAGCCCATAGGTCAATCGCCGATATCCGAAAAATCCAGCTGCTTTTCCTTCGGATGATCGGAAAGAAGGTCTTTTTCAAACTCGTACCGGTCATCAATCTCAACATCTTTGTTTTGAAGACCGATGTTCAACAAGAGTCCCACGGTCGCTATGTTTGTGACCAGGGAACTCAAACCGCTGCTCACAAAGGGAAGCGGGATTCCGGTGTTGGGCAAAAGAGAAAGTACCACGCCAACGTTAACCGCCGCCTGGATTGTGATGATGATCGCCACGCCGGACGCCAACAGGTAGCCAAGGCGGTCCTTCGCTTTCCTTGCGATCCGGAAACTGAAGAAAACGAAAAGCGCAAATATAAACAGGACAACCGCACATCCGAAGAAGCCGAACTCCTCTCCGATCGCACTGAAGATGAAGTCACTCTCCACGACGGGAACCGAGTCGGTGAGACGCTTTCCGGTATCGCCGGTAATGAATTTGCCGAACATTCCGCCGGAGGAGATCGCTGCCGCAGCGTTGTTCTGCTGGTACATCAGGTCTTTGTACTCCTGCGGATGCAGAAGGGAAAGAATACGCTGCTGCTGCCAGGGCTTAAACAGTATCTGGTAATCCTGTTGGGCGTACCAGAACAAGCCGACCAGTAGTGGTACGCCGGTTACCAGCCCCCAGAAAAACACCTTGTAGGACAGGCCGGCAATGAAAAGTACGGCGAGAAATGTCGCCACCAAAACGATACTGGTGGAGAGGTCGGGCTGGTCGAAGATGAAGAAAACCGGGACCGCGACCAATGCCGTGCAGATCACAAGACCGATAAATGTATTCAGCTTTCCCTCAAAGATACAGAACAACTTGGCGATAAAGATAATCAATACGATCTTGGTTATCTCGGAAGGCATGAATTCGAATCCGGAACCTGCCTTTCCGCTACCGCCGATCTTAATCCAGCGCCGAGCCTCAAAATGACGCCATCCGTAGATCAGGTGAAACGTGCTGTAGTCCACGAATTTGCAGATCAACAGGAGCAACAGGTTAAACAGGTACAGCGGTATGAACATTTTGCAGATGAAATGGTAATCGATCAGGGAAACCACGACCATCGCAAACAGACCCAGCATGCCTCCGATCATCTGTTTAAGGACAAAGTTATCTCCGTCGCCCTGCAGACGATACAAAACAAAGCAGCTGATCCCAAGAAGCGACAGGATAACGAAAACCACGGAAAAGCGGTAGTTCGAAATCGAGTATCCCTTTTTCTTGAAATATTCCATACACGCACCTGTTACTTAAAGCAAACCCTCCGCGTCAAAGCGAAGCGTATTTTCATCCACCGGGGTGATGACGATCTCATTGCCGTGGAGCGTCACAAGTCTTGCAGCGCGATCCATATGGGACTTGCTCTCGGCTTTCAGACGCTTCTTCTCGGCCTTGGGATCCACAGCGCCGGCATCATAGACGGTCTTCACGATCTGAAGGTGTTCCGCGTCGATGGACGACGCGTAGATCAACGTCTCCCGGTTGCCGTTGGTACCTGCCGTAGCGGAGCCGAGAATGCTCCCCAGGACAACCAGATTTCCACCTGTGGATACGCTCCCGCCCTTCTCGATATTTCCGATAACAACCAGCGAATTTTCCGTTTCAATGTGAGAACCTTCCGCAACGGAGCCGTGAAAGAACCTTCCGGTCTGGTTGGAAAGGCCGCTGATCACGGAATCCACATTGCGCTTCATGATCTCCTGCGTGGATTCGTCGTTGTCGAAAACGCAGATGATCTCGAGCTCCGTGACTTCCGAGATGACTCCGAGAATATCCTTCTGCTCGGGGATGCTTAATTTTCGTCCGGAAAAGGTCAATGCAAGCTTTGCGGAGCCAAGGAATTTCGAGGAATCCGCAAACCGGTTGCGGATCTTGTAAAGCAGTTCGTCAAATGGCAGCTCCTCGTCGAGGATGAGAAGAATCCCGTCCTTGTAGCCCTTGACGATGACAGAATTGTCCGATTTCATCGAAACCTCCGATGTAAGTGTTATAGATCAGTCGGTATATCCGACGTCGGCGATTGTTCCGGCAATAATATTGCCGCTGAGCAATGCCTCTTTGTTCTCCCCTTCAAAGTACATGCCGTAGAACTCTCTCGCCACGTACGCAGCGTTGGAGGACGCGTATCCGTTGGGGATAACCACGGTAAGGCAGACTTCCGGAGAAGAATACGGCGCAAAGGAAATAAACAGCGCGTTGTTGGGGTGGTTTAAGCTCACCTGCGCGGTTCCGGTCTTCCCGGCGATCGGCACTTTCAGGTTTTTGAAAATGTTGCGGAGCGAGGAACGATCCCAGTTGACCACGCGGTACATTCCGAGCTTGACGGCATCCCAGGAGGAATCTGTCACGGTATCGATGGTGTTCCGCACCTGGGCGCTGTTTTTGAGCATGAGCTCACCGTTCTGTGCAACAACCTTATCCACAAGCGTTAAATTGTAACAGGTTCCGTTGTTGGCAAGGGTCGTAAGATACCGGCTGATCTGTACGGGGGCCAGGCCGTGATAGTATCCGATGGCGGTACGGATGGCATCCTTGTCCGAGATGGAAGGCATATTTTCCGACATCTCAACGCCGGAACGCTCGTCCAGACCGAACAGGGAAGCGTATTTCTTTATGGCCTTGATGCCCTTTGCGTCGATATATTCGTCCTTTTCATTGACGGAGAGGCGGTATCCCACTTCGAAGAAATAATAGTTACACGAATCCCGGATTGCCTCAACAACCGTCTCGGCGCCGTGATTGCTCGGGTAAGCCCAGCATCGGGGCGAAGGATCCACCTTCTCGAAAATACCTTCATCCATTATGGAGTGACCGACGGAGATCACGCCCTCGGTAAGACCTGCAATCGCCATCAACGGTTTGAAGGTCGAACCTGTTGTGGTACGGGATGTGGTCGCACGGCAGACCATCGGGTAGGATTTGTCGGCGAGAAGTTTGTTGTAATACTCGATGTTCACCGAGTTGGTGAGGTAATTGTTGTCATAACTCGGATAGGACACAAGACATTTTACCGAACCGTTGTTGGGGTCCGTCATGATGATGGAGCCGCTGCAGGGTTCCAGGGCAAGCATCGCCGGAGTGATCTCCAGAAGCTTGATCTTACGGGTGATGAAGTTGTAGGAAGAAAGACTGCCGTTTTTCAGAAGACGATAGGTATCCAGGTCTTCCTTCAAAACGCCCTGATCGAACAACAAAAGGGAAATGTCGCGGCCCTTGAGTGTGTAGTTGAAGATCAGCGTACGGTAAATCTTGCTCTGGTACTCGGAATCGTCGCGCAGGTGTTTGACGATGTATTCGTACAGGTACTGATACAGCTCGTTTGTGTCATAGTATTCGGAACCGATGTTCAGACGGTCAAGCTTGACCCAGCCCTGGGTGATGGAATACTGCAGGAATTTGCTGAGACTCATCTTGTTGTCGACATACTCAAGATAGGACTCGTCCTTCTGGTCAATCGCGGAGGAATTCAGAATGTCCCATCCGGAACTTCCGAGCTTCTGGTACAAAAACTGAAGATACTCTTCCATCGTTGAACCGGCCTCTTTGTTCGTGACCGTGTTCTTACCGTCGAGAAGCTCCAGGAGACGGTTCCAGATCTTCTCCTCCTCCGTGCAGTACATCTCATACACCTTGGCTTCCAGATCCGTGGCGTCATCCGCCGTAAAATGCGCCGTGTTAATGACATGGTTGTTCAACAGCGCATAGTACACCTCATAGATGGGTATCTTGATGTCGGAGGCATTTTCCCCCTTCGAACCGTAGTCCATGTTCGGAACAATGGCGGAAAGAAGGATTGCCGCGATGTTGCGCTTTAAGATGTTATAGCCGCAGATCTGAAGTTCCGTATCCAGCGTGAGATACAGATCGTTTCCTGCCACGGGCTCTGTGGTCACCGTCTTGGACACGACCTGCCCGCTCTCGTTGATGACGATGGTGGCAACTCCGTCGACACCGGACAGATAAGATTCACAGGTCTTCTCAATACCGACCTTACCGACGATACTGGACTCGGAATACTTGTCGTTGGTCTCCCGCAGCTCGGTCAGCTCGTCGGAGTTGATGAGGCCGATATATCCGATGATATGCGCAAAATACTCGGCATTGTTGTAGACCCGCTTCGTCGATTTCGTGATTTCGAGACCCGGGATCTTTGTGGTGTTTTCATAGAAGCTGATCCGGGCTTCATCGCTGATGTCGCTGACAATGCGGAAGGACGTGTAGCTCGGGTACAGCGTGAACAACTGGTAGCGGTACGCCATGATCTCAAGGGCGTCCGCCGTGGAATACTTGTCGGAAATCTGGAACATGCGGGTTCCGCTTCGCAGGAAATCGAACACTTCCCTTGCGGTCTTATTTTTCTGCTCCTCCGAAAGATCGTTGATGCTCCGGAGGGAGTACACGTTTTTCAGAAACCGGAGACGGGCCGTATCGGAAACGGTAAACTGGGGCTCGCCGTACTCATCCAGTTTCAGATAGAAGTCAAACTCCCGCTTGTAATTGAAGCTGCGGAGAAGCTGGATCAGCGAGTAGATGGCTTCGTTTTTCTCAGCGTTGGTGGACAGGGATGCGGAGTTGTACATTTCCAGATTATACTGAAGGTCATTGTACGCCAAAAGGCCCCCCTTGCAGTCATAAATACTGCCGCGGGTCGATTGTACGGGAATCGTCTTCGTATACGAGGTCGTATCCTGCTTTACATCCGTCTTCTCTTCATCGAGCATCTGCATGTAAAACAGCCTTCCGACGAGGATACCGCAAACGATGATCATGATCAGCGCTATCGGCACCAGCCGGTCGGTGAGAAGCGATTGTGAGTTTTCGTCGGAAAATGTAATCTCTTTCATTGTTCTCCACTCACATCACGGATTCCTTCCGGGCATCCTCCGCAAGAATGCTCTCGGGGGTGAGGAACGCCTCATCCTCCGCTTTCCGGTTCAGGATCCGTTCATAAAGGATATCCAAAAGAATATAGTAAACTAACGAAATGATCACGGTATACAGGATTCTCGGAACGAAAATGGTCTTCACATAAACCATAAGCCGCAGGTCACCGCGGATCAGGAAACCGAAGACGTAGTTGGCAGCGCATACCGCGAGCTCCGAGAAGGCGATCAGCATAAGTGGGAAGAAAATATCGTGCTGCACATAGTAGTTGTGAAAATGTCCGCAGATATACCCGATGATCATGTAAAACAGCGCGTATACCCCCAAGATCCCGCCGCTACCGATATCGAGGATCAATCCGCAGAAGAAGCCGACTGCCATGCCGCGCAGACGGGAATTCTGGTATCCGGCCGCCACGGCCACGATCACCAAAAGATCCGGTACGGCGTTGGCAATCGAAAGAGCCGCAAAAACCGTGTTCTGCAGCAGGTAACTCACGATGATCTCAATTGTAAACAAGAGAAATGCCAGCATACACGGCTCCTTGAATAGTATCGTAAACGGAAACTGTTGACAGTCTTATCCGTCAATTTCCCGTGACAACGTTCTCCTTCAACTGTGTGATCACAAGCACAGTCTGAAGATGCTCAAAGTCCACAACGGGCGTCAGATAAGCCACCTTCGTCATTCCGTCGGCTTCGTTTGTGATGTTGGAAAGGTATCCGATCAGAAGTCCGGGGAGGTATTTTTCGCTCAGATCCGAGGTGTAAACCTTGTAGTTGCTCTTCGCCTGGGAATTGATCGTGATATCCCTTACCCGGATGAACCCTTTGTTGAGAAGCGCCAGACTTCCGCAGACAATGCAGTTGTCGCCGGTTTTCATGATGGTGGCGCTCACGTAGCTGTTGTCGTCGATGATCGAGCGGACGATGGAATAGTTCGGGCCGACCTCGGTGATGATTCCCACAAGGCCGTTGTCCGCAAGGACGTTCATATCCACCTTCATGCCGTTCTTGGAACCCTTGTCGATGGTGAAGGTAGCGTAGAAACCGCTGCTGTCCCTGGCGATGATATTGGCGCCGACCTTCTTGTATTCCGGATAGGATTTATCCAGCTCCAGAAGCTGCTTGTACAGCTCCATGTCGTAGAGATCCTGCTCCAGCATCTCGTTTTTGTCGCGAAGCTCGGTCAACTCCCGTTGAAGTGCCTCATTTTCCGCACGAAGCTCATCGATGTCATCGAACTTGGCGCTTAGTTCATCAATCTGGCCGCCGATCACATGGATGCCCTTCTGCATCGGAACAAGGCAGGAATTCAGGCCTTTTCGGATGGGGTCGAACACTTTCGGGAAGCGGTAGGAAAATAAAATCAAACAGAGGCACAGCATGATGCAGAGCATCAGGATGTACTTCGGCTCAATTCCGTAGCTCGGTTTTTTGCGGGAATTCATATTCCTTACGCCTCCGTTCAATGCTTCAAACAATGTCAGTCATTCTCATAATAGGTGCGTTTCAAAGGCTTGGCCAGATGCGAATACTGCTCCTCTTCCATCACCTTCGCAAGGCCGTCGGCAACGCTTGTCGCGCCGTTCTCGGCGATGTTTACCTTGAGCCCGGTGGACTGTGTCACATATTCGGCGAGTCCTCCGAGTCCGGAGGATGCTCCGGAAAATGTAATGCCGTCCCGGTAAATGTCCGCGGAAATCTCCGGAGGAATGCGCTCCAGCACGGAATGCACGGCGTCCATAATGATCTCCAGCGGTTCCGCGACTGCTTTGTTGACCAGATCCGCAGTGATCTCCCGCTCTCTCGGAAGCCCGCTCATATAATCGCGCCCGTAGGCCTTCATAACGCCCGAACCGTCGGATGCCAGATCCACAAGACCGATCTTGATCTGCTCCGCGGTGCGGGTTCCGATCATCAGATTGTATTTTCTTCTTACTGCTGCGATTATGGCGTCGTCAAACTTGGATCCGCCGCAGGGACACAGGCGGCTCAGAACAATACCGCCCTGGGAAATGACCGAGATTTCCGTGGTGTCCGCTCCGATATTCACGATCAGGGAACCGTGGCTGTTGTCAATCTCGATGCCGCAGCCGATGGCGTCCGCAAGGGGCTTCTCCACAATGCGGATCCGTTTCGGACGGATGATGGAAGCGTCGATGATGTCGTAGTAGGTTTTCTTCTCGACATCGGTAACTTCCGTCGGTACGGCGATGAGAAAGGATGCTCCCTTCATTTTGTCACCGGCTCTTGCCATATCCATGGCGATACAGTTGATCAGCGCAAGCATCTTGTCGTAGTCGGCGACCACGCCGTCGCGGATCGGAAAATCGATATGGATGTACTCGGGCTGCTTCCCGACCATCTCATACGCTTCGTCGCCGATGGCGATGATCTGGTCCTTGCCCTTCGTAGCGATGACACTCTTTTGATGGAAACAGATACCCTGACGGAATCTGCAGATTTTCACGGCATAGGTTCCGAAATCGATACCGTACAATTTGTTTGTCATAACACATCCTTCCGGGATTCGGATTTCACCGTCATCCCATTGCACCGGCATCCTTAAAGCTGTAATATCCGGGGTTGCCGATGATAATATGATCGAGCATAGGCAGCTGCATGGCGTTCCCGAGGGAACGCAGTGTCTCCGTCACAGCCGAGTCCTCCTTGCTTGGGGTACAGTCCCCGCTTGGATGGTTGTGAACAAGGATAAATGATGCAGCATGGTTCGTAAGCGCAGTCTCAAAAACTTCCCTGGGGGAAACCGGCGAGGCCCGAAGCGTTCCGCGGGTGAGCAATTCCCTGCGGATCAGACAGCATTTTACGTCGAGAAGCGCGATGTGCACCTCTTCCGTCCGGGCATACCGCAAATCCTCCCGGAAGGTCTCGTAAACCTCCGCGGAGGACGTGAGCGGGATCCGGAGATCCCTCCTGCTGTTCCAGATCCTTCGGGACAGCTCTGCGATGGCGGAAATCTGCATCGCTTTCGCGCGCCCGATACCGGTAAGCGCATTCAGCCGATTCAGGGAAACCGCGGTGATGCCGCCGATGTTTCCTCCGATCTCGGACAGGATCCGTTCCGCCGTCTGCAGTACATCGGCTGATCTTGTGCCGCTTCTCAGGATAAGCGCCAACAGTTCCGCGTCCGTAAGAGCCTGTATGCCGTACAGACCCGCCTTCCGGTCCGGCAGTAACCGACCGGTTTTCTCTTCTTTTTTCATTACGATCCTTTCCCTTTCTCCGGGGGAGGACCTTGCAAATTATACCACGTTTTCTCTTTTGTTGCAAACCGCAGGAACTTAAAGCAGTCCCGCGTCCTTCAGCGACTGAAGGGATTTCAATATGCCGAACTTTGCGTGCGCCCAGGTGAGCCCGCCCTGAAAATATACGGCATACGGCGGCTCAATGGGGCCGTCGGCGGACAGTTCGATGGAGGAACCCTGATAGAATGCGCCAGCGGCCATGATGACGTCGGAGTGATATCCGGGCATCGCCCACGGTTCCGGAGTGACATAGCTGTCTACCGGGCTTCCCGCCTGGATTCCCCTGCAGAAGGCGATGACCTTCTCCGGCGAACCGAGGGTTACCGCCTGGATGATGTCATGGCGTTCTTCGGATGCGGAAGGAATGCAGGAATATCCCAAGGGCTCATACAGGTTCGCGGCGAAAATAGCTCCTTTCAACGCGGAGGCGACCACTGTCGGGGCGAAGAACAAGCCTTGATAGAAAGAACGGCTGACTCCGAGGGAGGCGCCTACCTCACGGCCTAAACCGGGGCTTGTAAGGCGGTAGGCGCACCGCTCCACAAGATCGGCACGTCCGACAATGTATCCGCCGATGGGAGCCAGTCCGCCGCCGGGGTTCTTGATAAGCGATCCCACAACGAGATCCGCGCCGACGTCGGAGGGTTCCTTCACCTCGACAAACTCCCCGTAGCAATTGTCGACCATGCAGATGACATCGGGCTTAATGCTCTTAATGAATGTGATCAGGGAACCGATCTGTTCGACGGAAAATGTGGGCCTCGTAAGATATCCCTTGCTCCTCTGAATCTCCACCAGCTTGGTCTTTTCATTGATCGCCTTGCGGATGCCTTCATAGTCGAAGGAATTGTCCGGAAGAAGATCCACCTGACGATAGGAAACGCCGTATTCGCTCAGAGACCCCGGGGCCGGTACAATGCCGATCACCTGTTCCAGCGTATCGTACGGCTTTCCGACAGGGGAAAGGATTTCATCCCCCGGAAGGACGTTGGCGGACATGGCAAGTGCAAGGGCATGGGTGCCGCAGGTGATCTGTGCGCGGACAAGGGCACTCTCCGTGTGAAAGACATCCGAATAGACGGCCTCCAGCGTATCCCTTCCGAGATCGTTGTAACCGTATCCCGTGGATGTCTCGAAGCACTCGGTACTTACGCGGTTCTTCTGGAACGCTGCGATCACTTTCATCTGACAGATTTCGGCAGTCCGGTCGATGGCTTCAAAACGTTCCGAAAGGTTTCTCTCCGTCTTCTCTCCGAGTCGGAAAATCTCCTCGTCGATTCCCAACTCGCGGTACATTGTCTTAAGGTCTGTCATAGCGATCAGATAATTCCTTTCTCACGTGATGTTTCAATAATTTGTTGCAGCAATTCTTCCTCGGTGTATTTGTCCTTATCGAGGAAAATAACATCGGGTTCTCTTCGGAACCAGGTCATCTGCCTCTTCGCAAAATGTCTCGTTTCCAGCCGGATGCGGTCCGCCGCCTCCTCAAGGGAGCATTCTCCCCGCAGATAGGGAAACAGCTGACGGTAACCAAGCCCAAGCATGGCAACGGAGTCCTCCCGGTATCCGGAATCCAACAGGGATCGTACTTCATCGACCAATCCGTTCTCTAGCATCTGCGTAACGCGCCTGTCAATTCTTTCGTACATTGCTGCCCGCTCCATGGTGAGAACAAAATAGGCATACCGATAGGGAGAAGGCTGATTTCGCTGCCTTTCATTGAGCGCCGAGATCGGTTCACCGTGATAATGCGCGTATTCTATGGCGCGGATCATCCGCTTGCGGTTTCCCATGGGAATTGTCTTAGCGGATGCAGGATCAACGGAGGATAACAGTGCAGCAAGCTCCTCCGTGGAGGTATTCTCCAAAACTGCACGGTAGCCGTCATCCCGCGGCTCCTCGTCGAAGGTTAATCCTTTTACGAGAGCCTGAATATAAAAGCCGGTTCCACCCACAACAATCGGGATATTACCCTTCCCACGGATCGCGGAGATTGCTTCTTCGGCAAGCCCGGTAAACCTTGTCACATCCCACGGTTCATCGGGATTGATGATATCGATCAGATAATGGGGAATACCCCTTCTCTCCGACTCGGGAAGCTTCGCGGTTCCGATGTCCATCCCGCGATATACCTGCATGGAATCCGCACTGATAATCTCGCCGCCGATGGCTTCTGCCAGTTTCAGCGACAATTCGGTTTTGCCGACGGCAGTCGGTCCGGACAGGATCAATAAGGGTTCCAAACTGAGGTTCCTTCCTTCCCTACACAATTCTCTTAAATTTCTTCTCCAACTCGTATTTGCTCATGGAGATCAACGTGGGACGTCCGTGTGGACACTGATAAGGGTTTTCCAACGTAAGAAGCTCCGCAACCAGATGGTCTGCCTCACGGAAGGTGATGGTCTGTCCTCCCTTGATCGCCGCTTTGCAGGACATGGTGGCAAGACGCTCCAGAACCCGCAGAAGGGGTTCCTTTCCTCCGCTCTCCGTAAGATTGTCAAGGGTCTGTGCAAAATAATCCTGCGGCGAGATGTCAAACAGGGCCGTGGGCACGCCGAAGATCCCGTATTCCCGACCGCCGAGATGCCGCACATCAAACCCGAGCTTCGAAAAATATTCCCGGTTGCTGTTGAACGCATCCTCCTCGCGGATAGTCAGGGATACTACGGCGGGAGGAGTCATCTGCTGCGTGTAAACCTCACCGGTTTCCACCTGATGAAGCAGACGTTCATAGTTGATCTTTTCATGAGCAGCATGCTGATCCATCAAAAGAATCTCATTTTCCAGCTGAATGATCCAGTAGGTGTCGAACACCTGCCCGACGATCCGGTATTCCGGAGCGCGTGAGTTGTCCACAAAGGACATTTGCTCGCCCGTGATGATCTCCTGCTGAAGCATCCGTGCCGCGTTACTCGGAACGCTTTCCTTCTCCTGAAGGAAGACTTCCGAGGAAATAGTTTCGGCAGGCTTTTGGAAAACCGGTTCGGAGTATGTATCGGATGGGCATGATGAAAACTCTGTGTCTCCCGAGGAGAAACCGGGAGACTGTTGCAAACCATCTGCCATCGGGGTCGAAGTATAATTTTCCGAATCGTTTTCCCTGACCGTATCGGGGCGGGATATAGCAGGAACAACGGGCTGATATCGCTCGGTGCTCTGCCGGTTTGTCTCAAAGACCTCCGCAGGTCTGGTGATCTCCTGCTTCTCCTCTGCATCCTCCTTGCCGATGGTTGCCTCCGGTATCAGGATCGTCTCGCGGAAGGCTGCGCGAACAGCCTCGGAAACAGCCCTTACAACGGCTTCCTTGTCGGAAAAGCGGATGTCATATTTTGTCGGGTGGACATTGACATCGATGGCATCCGGCGCGATCGTAATCGAAAGCGCAGTAAACGGATACTTGTGCTGCATCAGATGCCCCAGATATCCGTCTTCAATCGCTTTTGAGAGAAGCGTGCTCCGAATGTCTCTTCCGTTCACGAAGCACAGTTCGAGGCTTCGGTTGGAACGCGCCGCGATCGGTTTGCAGATATACCCGGATATCGTCAGAGTATCGTCGCTGTAATCAACGGGGATCAGATTATCGGCAATCTCTCTTCCGTAGGCGGCATAGATCGCATCCTTGAGTTTTCCGTTTCCGGAGGTGTGAAGAAGTGTTCTTCCGTTGGCGATCAGGGAGATCGAGATCTGTGGGTTTGCGATGGCCAGGCGGCACAACAACTCGTTGATATATCCGGTCTCCGTCACCGGTGTCTTGAGAAACTTTCTTCTTGCCGGAACACAGTAAAACAGATCTCTCACAATGATCGTGGTGCCCCTCGGACAGCCGGCCTCCTCGAAGAGCTTTTCCTCACCGCCTTCGATCACATAACGGGTGCCGAGATAATCGTCGGTGTTGTATGTGAGAAGTTCCACCTTGGATACAGCCGCGATGCTTGAGAGAGCCTCGCCGCGGAATCCGAGGCTGTGGATCCGGAACAGATCCGCTCCGGTTTCAATCTTGCTTGTGGCATGTCGCAGGAATGCCGTCTTGATATCTTCGGAGGCGAATCCGCTTCCGTTGTCAGAAACACGGAGCATGGAGATTCCTCCCTGCTCCGCTTCCACCGTAATGCCGGTAGCGCCGGCATCCAGTGCATTTTCCACCAACTCCTTTACGACCGAGGCCGGGCGTTCGATCACTTCCCCGGCCGCGATCTGGTTAACGGTTTCCCTGTCTAAAACATGAATTTTGCCCATGCCTGTGACTCCTACTCCTTACTTGCTCTGCAGAAAAGCTTCAAACTGTTCGGCGCTCATCAGGATTTTACGAGGCTTGGTTCCCTCTTCGGGACCTACCACGCCGGCTTCCGAAAGCTGATCCATGATCCGTGCGGCACGGTTGAAACCGATCTTGTAAACGCGCTGCAGCATTCCGATGGACGCCTTGTCCTTCTCGATGATAAATCTTCCTGCCTGCGCAAAATACTCGTCTCTGCCGTCGTCCGGAGCGGCATCCGCCGAAGCGGCCTTCATCTGGTCGGCTACGGTACCGACACCGTTTTTGATGCCTTCCGCAGCGGTCTCATCATAGTCCGCTCCGTTTTTCTCCGCGAGGTAATCCACAATGTGCTGGATCTCCTCGTCCGAAACGAAGGGGCCCTGAAGTCGTACGGGCTTCGGGATTCCCTGCGGGAAGAACAGCATGTCGCCCTTGCCGAGCAGCTTCTCCGCTCCGACCTGATCGAGGATGGTGCGGGAGTCGATGCCGGAAGAAACAGCGAACGCAATTCTCGAAGGAATGTTTGCCTTGATCAATCCGGTGATGACATCTACGGACGGTCTCTGGGTTGCGATCACAAGGTGAATGCCGGCTGCTCTGGCAAGCTGTGCAAGTCGGCATATTGCGTCCTCGACTTCGCCGGGCGCGACCATCATAAGGTCGGCAAGCTCGTCCACGATGATGACGATCTGCGGCATTTTCCGAAGGACATTGCCCTGATCGTCCACGATAGGCTCAGTGCTTGCGGAAATCTTTTCGTTGAAGCCCTCGAGATTTCTCACCCCCTGCTGTGCGAAGAGATCGTACCGATGGGTCATCTCCTGCACTGCCCAGTTCAGCGCATTGCTGGCCTTTCTGGGATCGGTGACAACCGGGATCAACAGGTGCGGAATACCGTTGTACACGCTCAATTCCACGACTTTGGGGTCGATCATGATGATCCGCAGCTCCTCCGGCTTATACTTGTACAGGAGGCTGATGATCATCGTGTTGATACATACGGACTTACCGGAACCGGTCGCACCGGCGATCAAAAGATGCGGCATCTTTGCGATATCGGAAATGACGATCCGTCCGCCGATGTCCTTACCGACGGCAAAGGAAATCTTGCCCTCGTTGGTCTTGAACTCTTTGGATTCGATGAGTGTGCGGAGCAAAACGCCGGACGCTTCGGGGTTCGGCACTTCGATTCCGACGGCAGATTTGCCGGGGATCGGCGCCTCAATGCGGATGTCTGCGGCAGCGAGGTTCAGCTTGATGTCATTTTCCAGATTGGTGATACGGCTGACCTTGACGCCCTGTTCCGGCGTCAGTTCATAGCGTGTAACGCTGGGACCGCAGCTGATGTTGGTCACCGTGACGTTCACTCCGAAGCTCTGCAGTGTGTTTTGCAGCTTTGCGGCGGTTGCCTTGAGAAGCTCCGGCGTCATCCCGTCATTTTTCCCGGAAGGACGTTTCAACAGGTCGATGGACGGGAAGCGATACACCTTCGGAGGCCTGATCACGGGAACCGGGGTAACCTCGTCCGAGCCCTCGGCGGAATCCGCTCCGGTGTCGCTTGCTGCGTTCGCTGTGCCGCCCTGTGCCGTTTCAGCTTTACCGGCAGGATTGACACCTCCTGCGGCAAGCTCCTCGCGGGAAGGAGCCACGGCTTCGGTAGTTTCCACGGCGTCGTAAGGATTCTGTCCGCCGTCATAAGCAGGACAGTCGTTGTCGTTTAAGCCGCTGATGGGAATATCATGGGATACGGCAGCTGCAGGCTTTGCCTCAGCCGTGTCGAGCTTTTGCTCCACGGTGGCTCTTCTTGCTGCTTCTCTCTCGGAAATCGGGATGCCTGCGTCTCTTCGCTCAGCATAGTCGGATTTCAGGATGCTGCTCTCAGCAGATCCGTTGGTCTCGCGGAACTTTTGATCCAGCTCAATCTGGTAGAAAGGATGTCCGCTTTGGGTGATCCTGGAATCCTTCCCGGCAGCACCGGGCTGGAACGTACTAGTTTCAACAGTTCCCGCGGAATTCGCAGCGTTTGTTCCCGGTCCGTAGGTCGTAACCGTGGAAGGACCTTCGCCGTCGGGATTGTTCACAAAGATCGCGGTGTAGGTGGGAGCTGCAGGAGCCGGCTTGTTTCTGCCCAAAAGCTTGTCGATAAAGCCCTGCTTCGGAGTTTCCTGTACTTTCGGAGCTTCCCCGTAGAAGCTCAGATCCACCGGACCATCCGGAGGCGCGGCGTCAACCATGGTGACCCGCTTCTTCCGGTTCTGCTCCTGAATATCCTCAATGGTAAACACCTGGGAGGAGGTTTCCTGCGGAATGGCATACGGGGAATTGTCGTCGTAAAGCGCATTTTCCGCTTCCTCGCGAAGGCGTTTCCGCTCCTTGTAATATTCATACAGATCAAGGAAGACTGCACGCCCGATGATCAGGATGATGCAGACTAAAAGGAGTGCGATCAGGATGATCACCGATGCGATCTTTCCGAACAGGAGATACAACGGCTTTGCAAGGCAGGCACCGAAAAGTCCGCCGCCGCGATGCTCGTCATATCCGACCTTGAATGCCGCAAAGAATTTTTCCTCGCTTGCCACATTGCTGAACAGATGGATGATCCCGGCAAGAACGAACTGGGAAAGAAGGAAAATGGTGGTCTTCCGGACCGCTAAGGGATCGTCGGGTTTCTTGCGCACATAGAGGACAAGGCAGAACAGGGAAACCGGGAAGATATACGGAAGCACGCCGCCGAGCAAACCGAACAGGAGGTTTTTGATCCCCTTGCCGATAATGCCGCACTTGTCCATAAAACTGAGATAGATCAGGATCCCGATCAGACCGGTGATGATGAGGATGACCTCGTCATACACCTGCTTGCGCTTTTTGTTCGAAGCCTTCTGTTCGGCGATGAACTCATCTACGCCGTCATCCTTTTTCGAGTCTGTTTTGCCGTTTCCCTTGCCGGGTTTGGCATCGGTCATTTTCTTCAAAGAATCTTTTTTCTCCGTCTCCCCATCGGGAAAAGACTTTTTGTTTGCCATGATGACACCCCCTAAAGTATAGAAAACAAATACAACAGTATTCCGAAACCGACACGGTATTGACCGAATCGGGACATACGGTTACGGCCGAGAAGTGTTAAAACGGCCTTTAATACGAAAAATGAGATCAAAAACGACAGTACCGAAGCGGTCAACAGTTCCGAGACAGCAATCCCGCCGACGGAAGACAGTCTTCGGATCACGGGAACCGTACCGAAGACGATCGCCGCGGGCATGTTGAAGAATACTGCCAGCGTCAGAGCGGTACGGCGGCTTACCCCGAGGGATACCGCAGCCAATATCGTGAGGCCGAAGCGGCATGTCCCGGGAAGAAAACTCAGGAGCGGGATCAGCCCGAACAAAAGGATCATCGCCACGGGAATATCCTCAGGCAGTTCATAACGAACCTGCACGTTTTTGTTGCGGATCTCGGAAAGCCATACAACAGCACCTCCCGCGATCATGAGGACCATGACCAGCTTCAGATTCTGCAAGGAATCCGTAGCCATAAGAAATTCATTCAGTTTCCGGCCGAACATCAATTGAACTGCAAGTGCCGGAATCCAGGCTAGAAGGATCGCCACATAAAATCGAATGCGGTCGCGCGCTACTGCCCTGCGGTTATCCTGTGTTTTGGTAAACGCTCCGTTGTTCGGAAGAAACAAAGCACAGGAAGCCAATACCGTGCCGAAGACTGCTGCACCGGCGAAGGATTCCCGAACTGCTGCACTGGCATTCCAGTCGGAAAAGCCGAGATAGTGCCCGAACACTGCCAGGTGTCCGGTATTGCTCACGGGAAGCCATTCCCCGACAGACGCGATCACGGTCATCATCAGCAGCTTCAAGATGTCAAAAAATGCCAACCGTTTATCCTCCTGTCACCACAGTTTGGAACAAACACCTGCCGAAACAGTCACTTCCATTTCCCGGCCGGGGGCATACAGATGCGTGCTGTAATCGCTCTTACCGGCGGTAACCGTACAGGAAACGATCTGTCCGTCTTCCCACGAGAAATCATATTTTGCACCGCCCCGGGCCACGATCCCGCTGATGCTTCCGGTCTTCCACTGCTTCGGCAGTGCCGGAAGAAGCAGAACTCGTCTTTCGTTGCTCTGCAGCAACATTTCCGCATAGGCTGCTATCGCTCCGAAATTTCCGTCAATCTGGAACGGCGGATGATTGTCAAACAGATTCGGAAGAGTTGAACTTGTGAGCAGTGCCGTGAGATTCTCATAACATTTTTCGCCGTTTCCGAGTCTTGCGAACATACAGAGGATCCAGGCACGGCTCCATCCGGTGTGACCGCCTCCGTTGGAGAGCCTGCGTTGAAGCGTAATCTCCGCGGCGTCGGCAAGCTCCGGCGTCTCGTCCCTTGTGATCTGTTCCGACGGATACAGCGCGTACAGATGGGAAATGTGGCGGTGTCCCGGTTCCGCTTCGCCGTAATCCTCTGCCCATTCCATGATCTGGCCGTATGTGCCGACCGAGATCGGGGGCAGCTTTCCGAGAAGCTGTCTTGTCTCCGTCAGGAAATCCTCGTCGTCATCGCCAACAATGTCGCTCATTTCGAGAAACTGGGACAACAGATCCCGGAGTATTTCCACATCCATCGTGGAGTTGTAACATACGCAGCCTTTGGTCCCGTCGGGAAGAATGTACGTATTTTCCGGCGAGACGGAAGGAACGATAACAGCCTTGCCGTCCCTCTCCACACAGAAGTCATGGAAGAACAACACGCTCTCGCGGACAACGGGATACATCTCCGCGAGGAATTCCTTATCCTGCGTGTATTGATAATGCTTCCACACATGGGTGCAGAGCCAGGCCATTCCCATCACCCAGTACGTGCCCGGGATCCATTCGTCCTGAGGTGCGGTATCTCCCCACAGATCGGTGTTGTGATGAGCTACCGTGCCCCGGCATCCGTACATGTCCATGGCTGTCTTACGACCGCGCTCACACATGCGTTTCATGAGCTCAAACAGAGGCTTTGCATACTCCGATAAGCCGAGGACCTCTACAGGCCAGTAGTTCATCTGCAGATTGATGTTTATTGTGTATTTACTGCCCCACGGTGGATCCATCATCGGATTCCAGATGCCCTGAAGGTTCAGGGGAAGGGATTCCGGAGCAGAACCGGAAATCATGAGATACCGGCCGAAATCGAAATAAAGTTTCAGTAACCCGTTGTCCGACTCCCCGTCGCGAAGGCGCTGAAGACGCTTGTCCGTGGGCATTTCCGCCAAAGCTTCGTCTGACGGGAGTGTCAGGGAAACCCTGCGAAACGCCTCGTGATAATGTTCTTTATGAAGGGAGAAAATCCTGTCATAAGGACATGCAGGAAATACCAGTGCGGATCGAACATAGGAAAGCGGATCCTTCTCCCGGTAGGTGGTTGCAGCGGTAAAAAGCAGGCAGAACCGGTGGATTCCTTTGGCACAGATCCGTTTCGCCGTAACCGTCGGCTCCCCGTTATCGGTGAATGCCGTCATGCCGGCGCAGAAGGAATATCCCTCTCCTACCATCTCCCCGAGGGCATAAACGTTACTTCCGTCATGAAAACCGGAGTCATACCAGTTCATGCGGTCGAGTTCTGCGGTTATATCAAAAGCATCCCCTTCGGAAACAGCACGCACGACACATAAATTCGTTTCGGTGTCGCAAAATACGGTCTCCGTGATCACGCATCCGCCGAATTCCCTGCGTGTGATCGCAACGGCATCGTCGAGGTTCAGTTCTCTGTGATACGCAGTGCATTCCTTTGATGCGGTAAGATAGCGGAACGTGAGATTCCCAAGCGGTGCATAGGTCCGGCAGCTGTTGGGAACGCCGGAGAAAGTATGCAGAAGCATCTCTTCCGCCTCCGGGATCTTTCCGGAAAAGATCAGTTCCCGGATTTCCGGGAGGTGTTCCCTCGCATCCTGGTTGACACGGTCGATGGGACCGCCGTACCAAAGACTGTCCTCGTTGAGCCGCAGGGTTGTGTTGGCGCCGTCGCCCAAAACCACGGCTCCGATCTTTCCGTTGCCCACCGGCAGGCCTCTGTTCCAGTCATTTCCGGCCCAAGTGTCATAAACCAGTTTACTCATACCGTAACCTCATGTCGTTTAAAGTGAACGAACGTGAAACCAAAGCGAGCAGTCAAGCTCTTCGTCACTGCAGCGATAAATCGGATCAAGCTTCGGTCCGCAGCTGGCGGAGCCGATACCGGACATGAATGCGTCAACGCAGAGAATTGTCATGCCGCTCGGAACCAATTCAAAATTATGCTTTTTGGCAGCGAGTTCCTCTCTCGTAAAATGAGATGCATTTACCGAGAAATCCTTGTCGGAGATCACGGAGAGACGGGTTCTCGCGCAGCCTACAGCAGCCTGCTGGACACCGTAGTGGGAAGAATTTTCCTGCGGACGGATATAGTCCTCATAGTTGCCCGATACGGTGGAATGATGCCAATCGACATACGATGCAAGATGCTTGTCGATATAACTTTCAATTGGTCCGTATCCGTAGTAATCGAAATCCTCGAAATCCTTCGGAAGGAACATGCGGACTCCCATGCGCGGAAGGAACGGACTGTTATCGGACTTGCGGAACTTCGCACTGACGTTCCACTCTCCGCCCGGCTGGAACCGGTATTCCAGTGCAACCCTTACAAACGGGATCCGGGAAGCCGTACCAAAGCTCAGATCCGCCTTGAAGATCAACTCGTTTCCGGGTTCGATCAGACGAAGGGAAGATAGTCTGCATACAGGCTTGTCGTATCCCCATTCCTTCCATGCCCGTACCATCGGCTGATCGTTATCGATCGGCGCACGGTAGAAATCAAATTCCATCGGACGCTCGAACAATTCCCTGCCGTTATGCTGCACCGAGATCAGCATGGCATCCTTCTTCCGAAGAAGGAATACCGTGTCTCTTGTGGTGATCCGGTAGCAAAGCGGCATCTCCTCGAGCTTTAAGAACTTCCGTCCCACCAGAAGTTCCGGCTGGAAATGTCTTGACTCGGAATTAACTGCAAGCTGTACAAAGCAGATTTCCGCTCCTTTATCCCAGTAATCGGTGGTTTCCTTCGCAGTCACAAGGAAACGGATCCGAAGGTCTCTTCCCTTGGTCGGGGTATTTTCCGGAAGACGGAAAATAGTGGATTCTCCCGCCGCCAGGGAAATGTTCAATTTGTTTTCCAGAAGAAGCGTTCCGTTGTCCTTAAGCTCGTAAGAGACCTCGTAGAAATCCTCGAGAGCGGCAAATGCAAGCCGGTTTGTGAGGATGAAGGATCCGGGCTCCTCTCCTAACGTAACGTCAAGGGGACGGTAGCATTGTTTCAGTTCCATCAAACCGGTGTGCGGCGTGCGGTCGGGATATGTGAGTCCGTCGCAGCAGAAGTTGCCGTCATTGGGCTCGTCTCCGAAATCACCGCCGTAGAGGAACCGGGGATTCATATCCACAACCAGTAATTCTTCCGGAACAACAATCTTCTGCTCTTTCAAAACCGGAGACTCAGCTGCTGCAGCCTCGGATTCTGTGAATTCCTCTGCCGAAGCGGTCTCGGCTGTTTCGGTATCCTCGGATTGTGCTTCGGCGGTATTGTCCGCTTTCGTTTCCGTGCTATCCGTGGTTTCGGCGGTGACAACCGCGGGATCAGCTGCAACAGATTCCGCTGCGGTTTCCACTGCAGTTTCCGATACGGTTTCAAGAACCGTCTCTGCCTCGGGAGTCTTTACAAGAAGATCCGGACGCACATATTCACTGACTTCAACTGCATGATCACACCATTCCCAGACACAGCCTCCCATGAAATGCTCATTGGAGTCGATGATCCGCCAGTAATCGGCGAGATCACCGTTGCTGTTTCCCATGGAATGGCTGTATTCGCAAAGGAAATACGGGCGTTTCACAGGGGCGTCGGACACGTAGCGCACCATGTCGGACAGTTCCGGATACATGTAGGAAACCACATCCATCTCGGTATCCGGCGTACCGTCTAACGTGTGATGAACGGCCTCATAGTGCAACGGACGCGAGACGTCGGTCGCTTTCACCATCTTGGCTGCATCATTTAAGATCCTGCCGAATCCCGCTTCGTTACCCATGGACCACATGATCACGCAGGGACGGTTCACATCCCTCTTTACGAGCTTCATCTCGCGGTCGAGGATCGCGTTAGCAAAGATCGGATTATCTGTTGTGATGGAAACCTGACGGTGATCCCAGCGCTGTCCGTAGGTCTGCCCTGCAGGCTCGCTGCCATGGGCTT
>Ga0310696_10002241_pt1 | contig 26075 bp, 17 predicted proteins | sample AusTroGonzalo_MG_4_FD_203885 | JGI IMG/M metagenome (GOLD analysis project Ga0310696, IMG submission 203885) | Bovine rumen microbial communities from tropical cattle in Woodstock, Queensland, Australia - Gonzalo_02 (v2) (version 2) | ecosystem: Host-associated > Mammals > Digestive system >...
GAATCCCCCACATCCTTCGACCTATGGTGGAAGGTTACCGCCTTTTTCACCGAAAACCCCGACATCCTTCGACCGGAGGTAGAAGGTTAATGTTGTTCCCCGCACAGTTATGGCGTTTTGAGGCCTAACCTGCGGGCCATTTACGAGGTGCGGGCACAATGATGGCCATTCGGAGGCATAAATGCTCTAGATATGGGTTAGAGAAGATGTATCAAGCGCAATAATTGTCCTGAAACGCCTAATTTGCGCTCGCACCTTCCATCTGCCCGCAGGGTAGGGTAGTTTCAATGATACCCTGCGGGAGTTTGCCCGCAGGGTAGGGCGGTTTCAATGGTACCCTGCGGGAGTTTGCCCGCAGGGTAGGGGGGAAGATGGTGGGACGCTTGGGCAGGCCGGAGATTTAGTTGACTATAATGTGAATGAGTGGGGCGGTGAGATGAGAAGACCTGTGTGGGTGATAAGCGGGTCGATGATGATGGTGTGGCGAGTATGGGAGGGGAGAGGTAAGGACGCTGTGGTAAATGAGGGAAGGCTGTAGATGATGGGGAAGGGGAGGAGGTTAAGACGTGCGCGGGAGATGGAGAGGGCGGATAGGCTGGCTGTGTTGAAGAGGTTGCAGCGGTCTCAGCTTTTTTTCTTGCACCAGGTCTTGATCAGATAGTAATCAAGCACCACGCTGGCAATGGTGGGTAGCAGGATGGTGATCCAAGAATCACTGCCGAAAGAGGTTAGTAGGTAAGCAATTAAAAATAAAAGAGTTATTGTAAGAGAATGTGCAATCTTGAACTTTTCCTGATCATATTGCCGATAGTCGAGCCCCAGCTTGCGGTAATACCATTTCATGTGCTTTTCACCTGAGAAAAAGTACACATAGACGGGATACATCAAGACCAGGCAAAATATAAGATGTGGCCACAGTTTATTCATAAAAAAAGCTTTGGGATAATCATATTCAGCGGTTACAGGGTGGAAGACTGTGAATCGGGAGGTTTGACGGGACATCCTTCCCGCAAATATAAAAGTCGAAAGTCCTGCCGGAGTGTTTGCTTGCGACGAGAACAGCCGAAAGTCCTGCCGGAGTCTCTGCCTGCGAAGAGAACAGTCGAAAGTCCTGCCGGAGTGTTTGCTTGCGAAGAGAACAGTCGAAAGTCCTGCCGGAGTGTTTGCTTGCGAAGAAAACAGCCGAAAGACCTGCCTTCGAGGAGAACAGTCGAAACATTCTGCCGGCGTCTCGGTCCGCGAACGGCTGTCAAGGAGGCTTAGCTTGACAACTTTGCTGGAAATAGAGGATGATTTCTAAGTCTCACAGACTAAGGAATCATCCTCTTTATCAGGTTAATAGATAAGGCTGCTTATCAGCAGTCCCATGAGCGTGGAGACGACCACGCTCACCATGCCCGGCATCATGAATGAGTGGTTAAGCAGGTACTTGCCTATCTTGGTGGTGCCGGAACGGTCGAAGTTGACCGTGGCGATATCGGACGGGTAGTTCGGGATGAAGAAGTAGCCGTACACGCTCGGGAGTACGCCGAGGAGAATGGGGCCCGGGATGCCGAGAGAGTAGGCGAGCGGGAGCATAGCGACCACCACGGCTCCTTGGGAGTTGATCAGCACGGACACCAGGAAGAACACGAACGCAATGGACCACGGATACTTACCGACCATGTCGCCGAGCGAAGCCTGGATGGTGTCCATATAGTGCCCGAAATAGGTGTCGGCCATCCAGGCGATGCCGAAGATGGCGATGACCGCGACCATACCGCTCTGGAAAACCTTTCCGGAGGTGGCTACGGCAGGCTTGGCCTTGCAAAGCATTATCATCAGGGCAGCCGCTGTGAGCATGATGATCTGGATGACGAGGTTCATTTTGACGGCCTTGTATCCGACAGCGGCGAGTATGACGATGGCCAGGATGGCGGTGAGGAAGATTAGAACGGAGAACTTGGCTTCCTTGGACACTTTCTTGTCGAGCAGCGTAGCATTCTCACCGTACATGTACTTGTACATCTCGGGATCCTTCAGACGTGCCTGGAACTCAGGGTCCTTGTCGAGATCCTTGCCACGGCGGTACGAGCAGGCAGCTGCGGCGAGCAGACCGATGAGGCAGGCGGGAATCGTCACCACCAGCACCTGCGGGATGGTGACGTCGAAGCCGTTTGAGGCGGAGATGGTCGTGAATGCCACCACAGCGGCTGCGATCGGCGAGCAGGTGATACCCACCTGCGACGCGATCGACGCCACGGCGCAAGGCCTTTCAGGGCGTATGCCCTTCTTCAAGGCGATGTCGGCGATGAGCGGCATCAGGGTGTAGACGACGTGTCCGGTACCGACGAGGATAGTCAGCAGGAAGGTGCAGATAGGCGCATAGAACGTGATGTGGTCGGGGTGCTTGCGCAGCGCCCGCTCGGCTATCTGTATGAGCCAGTCCATACCGCCGGCGGCCTGCAGCACGGATGCGCAGGTGACGGCCGCGATGATGATGTAGATGACGTCTGTGGGCGGGGTGCCGGGCTTCATGCCGAAGCCGAAGACGAGGATGGCCAGGCCTATGCCAGAAATGGCTCCTAGTGCCAGCGAACCGTACCTGGAGCCCACGTAAAGGGCGGCCAGTACGATCAGGAGTTGGATGATCATCAAGAATGTCATAAAGGTTCAGTTTCAGTGTTCCTTATGGCAAAGATAATCAAAAACGGTCTAATTTCCTTGTATTACAGTAACATTTTCCTGCCCCAGTCTCGCTTTCAGCCATCTTTCCAGCCTGGCCTTCATCTCAGCGTCGATGTCCTCGCTGCTGCTGACTATGGCAATGACCTGCTTTTCTTCGGAACCGCCGGACGGAGTTGCAGTCTTTCCTTCCGCCAGGCTCAGCGACTTGATGGAAGGATACTGGGCGAACATTTCGCGCGCTATGGCTTCGACGGGCAGCTCGCTCGCACGCAGCGTCTCAAGCTGAGCCCCCAGCTTGGCGATGGAGTCCGTCAATGCCTTGACCTGCCGTTCATTATGCTCGTAAATGCCCTGGATGAGGTCCGACTCGGACAGGACGTCCCTGGTCATAGTGGCGTCCTCGTGGATGATGATTTGGTTCCGGGTGATGCCATACTCCTCGGCATCCTTGTACAGCACTTCCTTGAACTCCGGCGTAAGCGTCTCGCCGGCCAGATAAAGGTCGATCACAGCGGGCTTGACGGAAGTATTGGTCTTGTAGTCATAGATGAAGCTCTTGCCGATGGACTTGTTCTTGGCGACGAGCCGCTCGGCGTGTATGCTGAAATTGTTCTCCTGGACCATACGGATGGCCGAGAAGATGCTCGGCACGATCATTATGACAAGGATGATGGCGATGGCGCGCTTGGACAGCCGCTGGCGCTTGCCGCCGTCCTCGGTCTCCATTACGACAGGGAAACGCAAGTATTTGACGGTAAGCAAGGTAGCCAGGGCGATGAAGATGCTGTTGATGAGAAAGAGGTACAACGCCCCGAGCACATAATGCCAGTTGAGCAGGGAAAGCCCGTAGCCCACGGTGCAGAGCGGGGGCATGAGGGCTGTCGCTATCGCAACGCCCGCGATCACCGTGCCCCGCTCCTTGCGGGAAGTCTCGAGCATGCCGGCTATGCCGCCGAACAGCGCTATCAGGACGTCGTAAATTGTAGGATTGGTCCTCGCGAGCAGCTCGGATGGGTTCTCCAGCGTCAGCGGGCTGAGAATGAAGAACAGCGTGGAAGCGGCGATGCTGATGGCCACCATGACGGCGAAATTCTCAAGCGAATCCTTCACCAGACGGTTGTCCTGGATGCCGAGGCCGAAGCCGAAGCCCAGGATAGGTCCCATCACCGGCGAGATGAGCATGGCGCCGATGATGACAGGTATGGAATTGACATTCAATCCCACCGACGCGATGATGATCGCGCAGGCGAGGATGAAGACGTTGGGCCCCTTGAATGCTATGTTTTTCCTGATGGACAGGCTGGCATTGCCATGGTCGATGTCCTCCGACATGTCCACATGAGCCTTTAGGTACTGTGCAAACTTTCCCATATGCTTGATTCTGCTTCAATTATTAAGCCACGCTCTTACCGTGTCAGCGGACGAAGCGCCCGAAGATAAGGAAAAACGGGTAGATTTCCAACCGTCCCTGCGTAGAGCAGCGGCACCATAGCCGCTTCGCTCTTCTCGTGGAAGGCGACTCCGGCGGACACCAGCATCAGCAGTGAGATGCCTGTCAGGGAGATTCCGCAATATCGTATGACGGCAGCAGTATCCATCGTTCGTTCAATAGCCGGCTGCAAATTTATGCCTCCACATAGTATTAATCAATACAATAATTTCTATATTTGTATTGATAGAATCAATATTATGACGCTTCAACAGCTGGAATATATCGTTGCCATAGACCGTTACGGCTATTTCGTGGCAGCCGCGGAAGCCTGCGGAGTCACGCAGTCCACCCTCAGTCTGATGGTCCGCAAGCTTGAGGAAGAGCTGGACGTCCGCATCTTCAACCGCAGCTCCCATCCTGTCGAGGCTACCGAAGCGGGCCGTAAGGTCATCGACCATGCCAAGATGGTTTTGTACCACAGGGACAGGCTTCTGGACTCTACCAAGTCGGACAGGGAGCAGCTCTCCGGAATGCTCCGCATAGCGATGATTTCCTCGGTAGCGCCCATCCTCATTCCCGGACTTTTCCGCTATGTCCGGGCTCACCATCCGTCCATCGACCTTAGGACGGAGGAAATGCTGTCCGACACTGTCATGTCCCGCCTTCGCCGGGCGGAGATCGATATGGGCGTGGTCACATCCCCTGTCGACGACCCGGAAATGCTCGAGATCCCGCTTTACCACGAAGCTTTTTTCGCTTATGTATCGCCGGAAGAGCCTTATTACGGCGATGAGAGCATCCAGCGTGCCGATGTCCTGGACCATCCCCTGTGGATCATGCGCGACGGCGTGCGCCAGTTCGACCATTCGAAGCTGCGTCCGGGCGAATCCTTCCGATATGATACGCATTATGAGGGCGGACGCGTAGGACTTCTGGTCCAGCTCATCAACGAGAACGGTGGCATGGCCATCATCCCCGAGACGCATATAGGCCTCATACTCCTGAGCCAGCAGGTCAATGTAAGGCCAATAGTCAATCCTGTCCCTTCCAGGACCATCTCTCTCGTCATAAGGCGCGATTTCATCCACGAGAGGATGCTGAACGTAGTCGTCGATGCCATCAGGACTGTCATCCCGCCCCGTCACCTCGAGCCCGTCATCCAGTCCGGGGAGCTGAAGCTATAAAATGAAACTTGACATTTAAGTGTCAAGCTGCGCAAATAATCTGCTCAAGTTTGTCAAGTTCTGGTGGATTCTGATTATCTTTGTCCGGATTAAATCACGGAACATTATGGAAAACAGTATCCTGGCCGACAGGCTGAAAGAAATCCTCAAACGCAAATGCATCAGCCAGCGTGAGCTGGCGGCCCGGCTGGGCAAGGACGAGACGACGGTAAGCCGCTGGCTTTCGGGCCGGACGGGCATTTCGCAGGCAAGCATTGACGCTATCGAGCAAGCTTTGGGCGAGAAACTTGACAAGTCTGATGTCAAGTCTAAGGTCAAGGTAGCGCTCATCACCGGCATTACCGGCCAGGACGGCAGCTTCCTCGCCGAGTTCCTCCTCGAGAAAGGTTACGAAGTGCACGGCATCATGCGCCGCTCCTCTTCGTTCAATACTGCACGCATCGAGCATCTGTACCTCGACGAGTGGGTGCGCGACATGAAGCAGAAGCGCACCATCAACCTCCATTACGGCGACATGACCGACTCCAGCTCGCTCGTGCGCATCATCCAGCAGGTCAGGCCCGACGAGATCTACAACCTCGCCGCCCAGAGCCACGTCAAGGTGTCGTTCGACTGCCCCGAGTACACTGCTGAGGCCGACGCAGTCGGCACGCTCCGCTTGCTCGAGGCTGTCCGCATCCTCGGCATGGAGAAGACCTGCCGCATCTATCAGGCTTCCACTTCGGAGCTCTACGGCAAGGTCCAGGAGATCCCCCAGAAGGAGACCACGCCGTTCTACCCCCGCAGCCCGTACGGAGTCGCGAAGCAGTACGGCTTCTGGATCGTGAAGAACTACCGCGAGGCCTACGGGATGTTCGCGGTCAACGGCATACTCTTCAACCACGAGTCCGAGCGCCGCGGCGAGACCTTCGTCACCCGCAAGATCACCATCGCCGCCTCGCGCATCGCACAGGGCATGCAGGACAAGCTCTACCTTGGCAATCTCAACTCCCTGCGCGACTGGGGCTACGCCAAGGACTATGTCGAGTGCATGTGGCTGATGCTCCAGCACGACACCCCGGAGGACTTCGTCATCGCGACGGGGCAGTACCATACCGTGCGCGAGTTCTGCACGCTGGCCTTCCGCGAGGTCGGCATCGACCTCGTCTGGGAAGGCACGGGCGTGGACGAGCGCGGCATCGACGTCAGGACGGGCAAGGCTCTCGTCGAGGTCGATCCCAAGTATTTCCGCCCGACTGAAGTGGACCAGCTGCTCGGCGACCCGACCAAGGCCCGCACCCTTCTCGGCTGGAACCCGCAGAAGACCACGTTCGAAGAGCTCGTGAAACTGATGGTCCGCCACGACATGAAATTCGTCAAGAAACTGAAAGTCAAGGCCGAAATAGACAATCTCTCGCTATGATGGAAAAGGATGCAAAGATCTATGTCGCGGGACACCGCGGAATGGTGGGCAGCGCGATAGTGCGCGAGCTCGTCAGGCAGGGCTATACCAATATCGTCACGCGTACGCACAGGGAGCTCGACCTCTGCCGCCAGGATGCGGTGGAGGCTTTCTTCGAGCAGGAAAAGCCTGAGTATGTGTTCCTTGCGGCCGCCAAGGTCGGAGGCATTGTCGCCAACCAGTCCGCCCTCGCGGACTTCATGTACGACAATATGATCCTGGAGATGAACGTCATCCACTCCGCCTGGAAGAACGGCTGCCGCAAGCTCGAGTTCCTCGGCTCCAGCTGCATCTATCCGCGCCTGGCCCCCCAGCCGATGAAGGAGGACTGCCTGCTCACCGGAGCGCTGGAGAAGACCAATGAAGCCTACGCCCTCGCCAAGATCAGCGGCCTGAAATACTGCGAGTTCCTGAACCGCCAGTACGGCACCGACTACATCAGCGTGATGCCGACCAATCTCTACGGGCCCAATGACAACTATCATCCCGAGCACTCCCACGTGCTGCCGGCGCACATCCGCCGCTTCCACGAGGCGAAGCTCGCCGGCGCCCCTTCCGTGACCTGCTGGGGCGACGGCTCGCCGCTGCGGGAGTTCCTGTATGTGGACGACCTGGCCAATCTCTGCGTATTCCTGATGAACCATTACAGCGGCAATGAGACGGTCAATGCCGGTACGGGCAAGGAGCTGACTATCAAGCATCTGACCGAGCTGGTGGCCAAGGTCGTGGGTTATGAAGGAGAGATACTCTGGGACACGACGCGCCCGAACGGCACGCCGCGCAAACTGCTCGACGTCTCAAAGGCCAAGGCCCTGGGGTGGACTTACAGGACGGAGCTGGAGGACGGCATCCGCCTGGCGTACGAGGATTTTCTGAACAATCCGATGAGGGCGGAGAGGTAGATTCCTTCGCTTCGCTCGGAATGACAAGAAGAGAGGGGGAATGACAAGAAGAGAGGGGGAATGACAAAGAAAGGGTTGAATGAATAAGAAAGTATTCGTTTCGGGGTGCTATGATTTGCTGCACAGCGGGCACGTGGAGTTCTTCCGCCAGGCTTCCGCGTACGGAGACCTGTACGTCGGCATAGGCTCCGACAGGACCATTCTCGGCTACAAGGGCCACAAGACCGTGTACTCCGAGCAGGAGCGCCTGTTCATGGTCAAGAGCATACGCTATGTCAAGGACGCGTATATCAACCAGGGCTCCGGGATACTCGATTTCCTCCCGACACTCGACATAGTGAAGCCCGACATCCTCGTCGTGAACTCCGACGGCGGCAGCGAGGAGAAGCGCCGCCTCTGCGAAGAGAGGGGGATGGAGTACATCGTACTGGACAGAGTGCCCCGGGAAGGCCTGGAAGCCCGTTCCAGCACCGGACTGAAGAAACTGCAGAGCCGTATCCCCACTCGTCTGGACCTGGCAGGAACCTGGATAGACCAGCCCTATGTTAGCTGCTTCCATCCCGGCTGGGCCCTGACGATAAGCCTCGAGCCGGACTTCGAAGTCCGCGAGCGCTGCGGGCTCAGCACCTCCACCCGAAACATCATCCGGCGCATCTGGCCCTACCAGCTGCCGAATATGGACCCCGAGACCCTGGCCCGCCTGGTCTTCTGCTTCGAGAACAGTCCCGAGCGCGGGGACGGCATCGTCAGCGGCGCGCAGGATGCCATCGGCATCTGCGTGCCCGGCCTGGCCCGCCACTATTACGACAACCATTTCTGGCCGGAGAAGCTCGAGAACTGCACGGATGAGAAGGTCCTCGGCTGGCTCGAGTCGCACCTCTGCATGCTGCCGATGGACCCGCGCCCGAAAGGCTGCTCAGTAGTTGAAGGCAAGGACATCACCGAGGCGAAGGTCAAGGCCCTCGCGGATGCCGCCGACCGCTGCTGGGAAGCCATCATGTCGCTGGACCTCAATGCTTTTGCATCGGCCTACAAGGCCTCCTTCGAGGCTCAGGTGGCGATGTTTCCGGCCATGGTCCAGGGCACAGTGCAGGAGTATATCGACCGCTATTCGGCCCTGCCCGGAGTGCTGGCGTGGAAGATGCCGGGCGCCGGCGGAGGCGGATATTTCGCCTGCGTCGTGGACGACGCCCCGGCCTTCGCCACAGCCAATCCCGGAACAATTCTTCTGAAAATCCGCCGTCCGGGGATGTAAAGCCGGAAAAGATTTATTATATTTGTGTCCCAGAATAAAACCTAGTTCTGGTATGGCACAACAAAACGCGATCTATGACGCCCGCACCCTTGGACGTCCGAAAATGTTGGTTTTGGGCTTCCAGCACATGTTCGCCATGTTCGGCGCGACTGTCCTGGTCCCCGCTCTCACGGGTCTCTCCGTAAGCGCAACCCTCCTCTTCGCCGGTATCGGCACCCTCCTCTTCCACCTTCTCACCAAGATGAAGGTTCCGGCTTTCCTCGGCTCGTCCTTCGCCTTCATCGGCGGTTATGCGGCCGTGGTCGCCGTCGGCGCCACCTTTGGCCTCGACCAGGCCCATTCACTGCCGTACGCCTGCGTCGGCGTGTTCTTCGCCGGCCTGATGTACTTCATCCTGGCAGGTCTGTTCAAGGCTTTCGGAGTGAAGAAGGTCATGCGCTATTTCCCGCCCGTGGTCACCGGCCCCATCATCATCGCCATCGGTCTCACGCTCTCCGGCTCCGCCATCAACAACTGCATGGGCAATGTCTGGATCGCCCTGCTGGCCACCCTCATCATCATCGTCTGCAACATCTGGGGCAAGGGCATGATCCGCATCATCCCCGTGCTCCTCGGCGTCATCGGCTCGTACATCGTGGCCGCCTGCTTCGGACAGGTCGACTTCAGCGGCGTGCATGCAGCGAAGTGGATCGGCATGCCTTTCAGCTGGGGCAATACAGCTTTCGCCGTGTTCAAGAATCCTGACTGGGGCCTCGTCGTGACCGCCATCATCACCATCGTCCCGATCTCCCTCGCCACCATGATCGAGCACATCGGCGACATGTGCGCCATCTCCTCGACCACCGGCATCAACTACCTCGAGGATCCCGGCCTGCACCGCACCCTGATGGGCGACGGTCTCGCCACCGCCCTGGCTTCGCTTTTCGGCGCCCCGGCCAATACCACTTACGGTGAGAACACAGGCGTTCTGAACCTTACCAAGGTTTTCGACCCGCGCGTGATCCGCATCGCGGCAGTGCTCGCCATCCTCTTCTCCTTCTGCCCTAAGTTCGCGGCAGTCGTAGCGGCCATGCCCGCCGCCACCATCGGTGGCGTCTCGCTCGTGCTCTACGGTATGATCTCGGCAGTCGGTGTGCGCAATCTCGTTGAGAATCAGGTCGATCTCACCGTCTCCCGCAACCTCCTCATCGCGGCCCTCATCCTGGTGCTGGCCATCGGTATCAACTACGGTCCCGGCAGCCTGTCCTTCAGCGTGGGACAGACCACCATCTCCCTCTCGGGCCTGGCAGTCGCGGCCCTCGTGGGTATCATCCTGAACGCCATCCTGCCCGGCAAGGACTATGAGTTCGGCACGAGCAAGAGCGGCGACATGACCGTCGATTTCGGCAGCGACGACCGTCCGAGGAGCTAGTCCCCGATGTAGACCTTCCTGTTACAATGTGAGCAGGGAGGGACGAAGAAGAGAACGCCGTCCGTGCACGTGAGCACGTATTCGTCGCGTTCGAGATCGGCCCGGATGGCCAGAGGAGCCTCCGTGAGCTCGAAAAGTTCCTCTCCCTGCGAATAAGTGAGCCCGCGCTCCGTCCAGACGTTTCCCATCGAGGATACGAACATGGCCGGAGCGCCGGTCTTTTCATAGGTGCCGACGACGGCGACGCTGCCCTTGCCGGCGGCGATCCCGACGAAGCATACCGGGTCGTAGTACCCCCGGTACGCTTCGTTGAAATCGATGACGGTCCAGGACTCTCCGTCCCGGGACCAGAAGATTTCGCCCGCATCCGTCAGTCCGAACGTGGCGTAATCATTTGCTGTCGTGTCAATTATCTCTCCCTTTATCCGTCCGGAAGGAGGTGTGGGCGAAGGTTTGGAGGGGAGGGATGGAGCGAAGCGAAAGTTTGTAGGGGCACTCCCTTCCGGACCGGAGCCAAAACAGACACCAGTAAGAACGAATATCGTTATTAACAGTTTTCGCAACATCGTCTATTTGATGTGGAACCAGTCGAAACTGACCTCGAGCGGGACGGGAGTGGCTGCCGGGGCTGCGGCCTGCATCATAGGCATCCCGCGCCCGCCCATGGCCGCCCTCACGCCGTCGCAGGCTACGAGTCCGGCACGGATATCCTTCAGCATCACCGACGCCTCACCGACCTTGATGAACTTCTTGCCGTCCACCGAACAGAAGGCCGTATACTTGCTGCCTGCCTTCACGAGTCTCAGCCATAAGGTGTTGTCCTTCACGGGCATATCTGCCAGGCTGACGCTCACGGAAGCCTTGCTGTTGCCACCCTCCTCGGCCACCAGCTGGATGCTGCCCACCGGAGCCGTGGTGGATGCGCCCATAACCATCCCGCGACCGAACGCAGGAGCGGCATAGACTAGCTTCACGAAATCATCGTCGTCTCCATAGGCGATGATACCTGCGTTCTGGGCAGGATTGCCGGGCACGGCCGAAGCCTTGAGCTTCGTCTCGGCGGTCCAGTCGGTATTGGCGCTCTGCAGGAAGATATTGGAAGCGTTGTTGTTGGCCAGCGTGACATCTCCGGCACCGGTCGTAATCTTCAGCGCACCGTCGGCTACCTTCCAGGCTGCATTGTCCTCGCGGACTATCGTCCACTGCTTGCCCAGGGTCTTGAATTCGTCCGAAGCGCCCTTCGTACCGAAGTTCAGATAACAGTCGGACTCGTCGCCGGTGATGAAGTCCACTATACGCACGACTGCGGTACCGGGCACGGACTTGGCCTGCTCGACAAAGACGCTCAGGGCGGGATCGTAAGCCGTAGCGCTCACCACGGGCGCTGCACCTGGCTTGCTCACGAAACTGTACTGGCTCACGCCGGGCTTCAGGACGACTGACTTGCCGTCCACCTTGAGGGAGGCGGGAGCGAGCTCGGGCATCACCTTCACGGCGTAGGAGCCGCTGGCGACGGTGCCGTTGTAGCTCACCTTGGCGGTAATGGTGGCGACGCCCATCGAGTTGGCTATGATCCTGCCGTCGCGGCTCACGGCTGCGACCGAAGGATTGTTGCTCGTCCATTCGACCTTGGCATCGCCCAGGCTGATGAACGAATCGTCAGTGAGACAGGCGGTTATGTTAGGCATGGCAGTCTCGCCGGCCCTGAGGACACGCACTCCGTAGTCGGCTACGACCGTCTTCAGGGCAGGGGTCAGGGAACCGCTCATCGTAGCGGTCACGGTGCCGCGGATATCCTTCGATGATGAGCCGACCTCGAATATGTAGCGGCCCTGGTCGAAGGTCATCCTGTCGGCATCCATGTCCCAGAACCACAGGTCGGAGCAGTCGATGCCGATCTCCACGGTCCTGGTCTGGCCGGCGGGGATGGTCACGCGCTTGAAGCCCTTCAGACGCTTGATCGGGCGCTGGAGCGAAGCGGGGGAGTCGGCGGTCTTCACATAGATCTGTACTACCTCGTCGCCGTCGCGTCCGCCGGTATTGGTCACGTCCACGGAGATGACAATCTTGTCGTCAGGGGTTATGGCAGTCTTGGAAATGCTCAGGCCGGAGTACTCGAAAGTGGTGTAGCTCAGGCCGTAACCGAACTCATAAGAGACCGGTCCGTCGAAATACCACAGCGTGCGGCCGTTCTTCCCGGCACCGCCGCGAAGCGTGTAGTCGGTGATCGGCGGCAGGTCGGAGAGGCTCTTGAACCAGGTGGCGTTGAGCTTGCCGCCGGGGTTGACGTCGCCGAAGAGAACCTTGGCGATGGCCGTACCCTGGGCCTGGCCGTTGTAGCCCGTCCAGATGATGCCGGGGATGCTGGCGAGGTCCTTGAACTCCTCGACCTCGACGCAGCCGAGAGTCTGCATCACCACGATGGTGTTCTTGTTGGCGCCGGCGATGGCCTTGATGAGCTTCATCTGGTTGCCGGGGAGAAGCAGCGTGAGGCGGTCGGCCTCCTCGGTGGCAGTGTTCTCGTCGGTACCGACGAACACGACAGCCACGTCCGCGGCGGCAGCCTCTTCGATGACGGCGGGATCGATCTCCTCGTCTTCCGGAGCCTTATACACCAGGTAAAGGGTCCTTAAGTCATTGATACCCAGCTTCAGGACCTTCTCGGTCATCGGAGTGCTGGCGCCGTACACGCCGCCCACGCGCTTGCCGGAAGCCCTGGTGGCTTCGATCGTGCAGATGAGGTTGCCGTCGGGGGAGTCGACGTGCGCCTCGATGATGCCGCCCTCGGTCGGGATGTTGGCGCCCACGGTGAGCTGCTCTACATCCACCAGGTCTACATTGGCGTATGCCGTCCAGGACCCGTCGTCGATGCTGCGTACCTGCTCTTCAGTGCCCATGCCTGAGCCGACGGTGATGCCGTCGGACGAGGAAGTGTACTGCGTCGCGTCGTAGCGGCGCACGGTGCCGTCAGCCTTGACGGTCTCGAAGTATGCGATATACAGGAGGTTGCTCTTGCTCTTGGTGCTGGCGCCGGAGACGGCGGTCACTTCCACGTCGAGGCCCTTGTCGGCGATGTACTGCTTGATGCCCTGGAAAGGAGTGACCTTGCTGGACTCCTCGGGCCTGCCCGAATAGGGACCGAGCTCAACCTTGTCGGCCTGAGGGCCGATCAGGGCGATGCGCTTGATGCCGGAAGGATCGATGGGCAGGGCCTTGTCAGAAGTGCCGGAAACTTTCTCGTTCTTAAGAAGGACGGGAGTGCGCGTAGCGACCTCCATCGCCAGGGCCTGGCTGCGCTCTGAATTGACCGTGGAAGGCGGCATGAGCGAATAGGGGACCATGGGGTCGGGATCGAGCTCTCCCGTGCGCATTCTCACGGTGAACATGTTCACCAGGGCGCGGTCGATGTCGGCCATCGTGATGAGTCCCTTGTCATAGGCACTGATGGCGTAGCGCTGGTAGATGCTTCCGCAGTCGGTGTCGACACCGGCTTTAAGTCCTTCTGCAGTAGCTTCTTCCGCAGTCTCGACATAGTAGTGTCCGGTGTAGATGTCCTCGATGGCGGCGCAGTCTCCGGTCACATAGCCCTTCATGCCGTAAGTCCTGCGGGCCACTCTGTCCAGATACAGGCTGCTGGCCGACACGGGCACGTGGTTCACGGCGCTGTATGCCGTCATGATGGAAGGCAGGGCGTCGTTCTCGATGAGCTCCTTGTAAGGATAGAGGTAGAACTCGCGGATGTCGCGGTCGTCGGCGTCTGCGCTGCCCACGTGGCGGTTGAACTCGCTGTTATTGGCGAAGAAATGCTTTGCCGTAGGTACGGCCTTCATGTACCTCGGGTCGTCACCCATGAGTCCGCGCACATAGCCCGAGGCCATGGCGGCGGACAGGAAGGGATCCTCTCCGAAGCACTCGCCCGTACGGCCCCAGCGGGGGTCGCGTATGGGCTCGACCACAGGCGACCAGAAGGTCAGGCCCTTGGTGCCGGTCTGGAAGATGGCGCGGGCCTCGTCGGCAATCATCGAAGCTTCGCGCTTCAGCAGCTCGGGATCCCACGAGGAGCCCGTGGCGACGCTGTTCGGGAATGAAGTAGGTCCTTGGATGCCCACGGAAGGGTTGGCGCCGGAAAGGACGCCGTGCAGCGCCTCGCTCCAGACGTTGTAGGCCTTGACGCCGAGGCGCGGGATGGCGGCCATGCTGTTGCCCAGCAGGCTTTGCTTCTCTTCAAGCGTGAGGCGTGACACGAGGTCGACGGCCCTCTCCTCGAAGGAATAGCTGGTATTCATGTAAATGGGTGTCGCGGACTGCGCCCGCTTGTCGGCGGAAGGCCTGGAAGCGGTCAGCAGACTGACGGCTGCCAGTGCCGCTACGGCCGGCAGGATGCTCAGAATACGTCTTATATTCATGTCTGACAGGTATTGGTTATTCAAGTGCTTTAACAAAGTAAAGCATTATTCTTCGGCAATGCAAATGAATTGACACCATTCTTAAAGGTATTGACACGAATCGAAAAGTATTTGCAAGCGAATCTTCGTAACTTGCCGATGAATCGTATAACCACTACAAAACACGCATATGGACTTCAAGCTAAACCTCCTCCTTCCCCTTGCCATGCTGGCTTCGTGCGCTCTTGCAGGCGCCCAGAACCCCATCATCAAGGATGCTTTCTCCGCCGACCCTTCGGCTCACGTGTTCGAGGGCCGCGTCTACGTGTACCCTTCCCACGACATTCCCGCTCCGGCCGACTACGCCCGTAAGGACTGGTTCTGCATGGCGGACTACCACGTGTATTCATCCGACAATTTCGTCGACTGGGTGGACCACGGCGTGATCGTCGACCAGGACAACGTCCCGTGGGTCAATGCTGCAGGTTACAGCATGTGGGCTCCCGACTGCAACTACAAGAACGGCAAGTATTATTTCTATTTCCCCGCTCCGCAGAAGCCCCAGCCCGGCCAGCGCTTCGCCGGCAACGGCATCGGCGTGGCCATCTCCGATACGCCCTACGGCCCCTTCGTCCCTGAGGAGACCCCTATCAAGGGCATCGGCGGCATCGACCCGTGCATCTTCATCGACGACGACGGCACGCCTTACCTTGCTTGGTCGGGAATGGGCCTGCAGGTCGCGAGGCTCAAGGACAATATGCTCGAGCTCGATTCCGAGGCTGTACGTATCGAAGGCATTCCCCGCGGCCAGACCGAAGGCCCCTTCCTCTTCAAGCGTAACGGCAAGTACTACTATACCTTCCCCTGGGTGGAGGCTGAGCGCGAGACCCTCGCGTACTGCATGAGCGACAACCCGCTGGGACCCTACGAGTTCAAGGGCAAGTTCATGGAGCAGTCCGAGACCATCTGCTGGACCAACCACCACTCCTTCATCGAACTGGACGGCCAGTGGTACCTCTTCTACCATCACAACGACTATTCCCCGTATTTCGACAAGAACCGCTCTGTCTGTGTCGATTACGTCAATTTCAACGAAGACGGCACCATCCAGATGGTAGTTCCCACCCTCCGCGGTGTGGGTGTCACCAAAGCTTCGTCGCAGATCCAGATGGACCGCTACACTGACAAGTCCGACAAGTACGTGGCCGTGGAGTTCCTCAACTCCGATACCCCGTTCGACGGCTGGAAGACCATCATGTGGAACACCACCCAGGAGCGTGAGCCCCGCTGGGTGAGCTACGCCAGGGTCGACTTCGGCCAGGAGCCTGCGAAGACCGCGACGATGCGCGTGATCTCCAAGGCAGGCGGTACCGTCGAGCTGCGCGCCGACGCCAAGGACGGCCCGGTGCTCGCCACCTTCAATATCCCCGGCAAGGGTGTTTGGACCGAGCAGTCCGTCCAGACTTCCGATACCGTCAAGGGTGTCCACGACCTCTACCTGCTGATGACCAACGGCAGCCACCTCGAGGTCGATTGGGTAAGCTTCAAATAATCAATAGTATATGAGAAAAGTCCTCATTCCGGCCGTAGTGACGGCCGTCCTCCTGCTGGCAGCATCCTGCGCCAGCAGCAATGACTACGAGTATCCTTTCCAGAACCCGAAGCTCTCCAACGAAGCCAGGGTCGAGAACCTCATCTCGCTCCTTACTCCTGAGGAGAAGGTGGGCCTGATGATGAACAAGTCCGTCTCCGTGGACCGTCTCGGCATCCCTTCGTACAACTGGTGGAGCGAGGCATGCCACGGCGTCCGCCAGGACGGCTACACCGTCTATCCGCAGCCCATCGGCATGGCGTCGTCGTTCAATCCGGACATGATCTATGACGTGTTCTCCACCGTTTCCGACGAGGCCCGCGCCAACTGGAACCGTTCCGACCACGACATCTTCGGTGTCGGATTCAAGGAGAGGTACTATCCCGGCAACCCCGAGCTTACCTTCTGGTGCCCCAACATCAACATCTTCCGCGACCCGCGCTGGGGACGCGGCCAGGAGACCTACGGCGAAGACCCGTACCTGATGGCCGTCCTCGGTGTCCAGAACGTCAAGGGCATGCAGGGCAACGACAAGAAGTACTACAAGACCCACGCCTGTGCCAAGCACTATGCCGTACATAGCGGTCCGGAGCCTCTGCGCCACAGCTTCGACGCTTCAGTGCAGCTGCGCGACCTATGGGAGACCTATCTCCCCGCCTTCAAGGCCCTCGTGAAGGAAGCCGACGTGCGTGAGGTCATGTGCGCCTACAACCGCTACGAAGGCAAGCCCTGCTGCGCCAGCGACAGGCTCCTCGTCGACATTCTCCGCAACAAATGGGGATATGAGGCCATAGTCCTGACCGACTGCGACGCCATCAACAACTTCTACAACAAGAACCAGCACGGCACCCATCCCGACGCCGAGCACGCTTCCGCCGACGCCGTCCTGAACGGCACCGACTTGGAGTGCGGCGTCAGCATGGTATCTCTCGTGGACGCCCTCAAGGACGGTCTCATCCAGGAGGAAGACCTCGACGGACATCTCCGCAAGACCCTCATGGGCCGCTTCGAGCTCGGTATGTTCGACCCTGCCGACAAGATTCCGTGGGCCGGCCTCGGCGAGGATGTGATCAGCAGCGAGTCCAACGACGCTCTGGCACGCAAGGCTGCCAGGGAAGCTGTCGTGATGCTCAAGAACAATGGCGTACTTCCTCTGTCCAAGAATGTAAAGAAGCTTGCGGTGATAGGTCCTAACGCCGACGACGCTTCCATGCTCAACGGCAACTACGGCGGCACCCCGACCGCCGAGCATACCCACTCCATCCTCGAAGGCATCAAGGCAGCGGTCCCCGGAGCGGAGATCGTGTATTCCAAGGCCTGCGAGATCATGGACGAGTACAATACAGTATATCATATCCCCGACTTCAACGACGGCAAGGGCCTCTATGTCGAGTTCTTCAACAACCGCGGCCTGAGCGGTGAGCCCGCCGTGACAGGTTACTATACCAATACTCTCAATTTCAGCACTTTCGGCGGATATGGCTTCGCCGACGGCGTGAATACCAACGACATATCTGTCCGCGTCAGCGGCAAGTTCGTCCCCGACTTCACCGGTCCGCTCATGTACTCCCTCTCTTCCGACGGCAACCATGTCATGACCGTCAACGGCAAGGTAGTGGAGAAGTCCGAGCCCGGAATGGGCGGCATGATGCGCGGCTTCGGTTTCCGCGGAGCCAATCCCACCAAGTCCTTCAATGTCGAGGCCGGCAAGACCTATGACGTGAAGATCGAGTATAGCCAGGGTTCCGGCCAGTTCGCCATGCTCAACACCGAGTTCTGCGAGCGCAGCCTCGCCGAGTTCAGCGGACTTGCCGAGCAGGTGAAGGATGCCGACGCCATCATCATCGTCGGCGGCATCTCCGCCCGCTTCGAGGGTGAGGGCGGCGACCGCAGCTCCATCGAGCTGCCGGTCGTCCAGCAGCGCCTCGTCAGGGCGATGCACGCCACCGGACGTCCTGTCGTGTTCGTCAGCTGCTCCGGTTCGGCCATTGCTTTCGCGAGCGTAGAGGACCAGTATGACGCCCTGCTTCAGGCTTGGTACGGCGGTCAGGCCGGCGCAGCCGGACTCGCCGACGTCATCTTCGGCGACTACAACCCTTCGGGCAAGCTCCCCGTCACCTTCTATGCTTCCGACTCCCAGCTCCCCGACTTCCTCGACTACAACATGGAGGGCCACACCTACCGCTACTTCCGTGGCGAGCCCCTCTATTCCTTCGGATATGGCCTGAGCTACACCACTTTCGAGTATGGTGAGGCCAGCCTGTCCAAGTCATCCGTCAAGGTCGGCAAGGGCGTGGACGTCACCGTTCCGCTCACCAATACAGGTTCCGTCGCCGGCGAAGAAGTCGTGCAGGTGTACGTCAAGCGTCTTGACGATGCAGGAGCTCCCATCAAGTCCCTCAAGGGCTTCAAGAAGGTTTCCCTCGCACCCGGTGCCACCACCAAGGTCAAGATCACCCTGGCTCCCGAAGCCTTCGAGTACTACGACGAGTACATCGACGAGCTCTCCATCCTTCCCGGAAGGTATCGCATCCTCGTCGGCAGCTCGTCCCGCGACTGTGATCTCCAAACCCTTGATTTCCAGGTCATTTAACTAACTCTTACATAATGAAAAGGTTATTCCTTTCGGCGGTCCTCGGGCTCGGCATCATGGCCGGGCTCGGGGCTCAGCCTGCCGGCATGTCGTCGGCCCAGCTCGCCGGGTTCAACTTCCGGATGCCCGAAGTCCGGTGCGGCGAGAAATTCCTCGATGTGGACTACGCCGGCGACGGCCAGGTGTACCACAAGCTCGACATCTACCTCCCTTCGGAGAAGCGTGACTCCTATCCCGTGGTGGTCCACATCTACGGCAGCGCATGGTTCTCGAACAGCTCCAAGGGCATGGCGAACCTCGACAGCATAGGACAGGCCCTCCTTGACGCCGGCTATGCCCTCGTCTGCCCCAACCACCGCTCCAGCATGGACGCCAAGTTCCCGGCACAGATCAACGACATCAAGGCCGCGGTGCGCTTCGTGCGCGCCAAGGCCGCTGAGTACGGCTTCGACACGTCCTTCATCGGCATCTCCGGATTCTCCTCCGGCGGCCATCTGTCCTCTCTCGCCGGCGCGACTTCCAACGTCAAGACCGCCAAGGTAGGGGAGTACGACGTGGACCTCGAAGGCTCGGTCGGCCCCTACACTTCTTTCAGCAGCGCGGTGGACTGCGTCTGCGACTGGTCGGGCCCCATCGACCTCCTGAACATGGAGTGCGAGTGGGAGCGCCCCTGGGGCGGCACCCCTGAAGAAGCCCTCCTCGGAGTGGATTATTCCGGACAGGACGACCTCTTCCGCACCATTTCGCCCATCACCTACCTCGACCCTTCGGACCCGCCGCTCATCATCTTCCACGGCACCAAGGACAATGTAGTTCCCCACTGCCAGGGCGTGGAGCTCTATGAAGCCTGGGACAAGGCGGGCATCACTTCCGACCTGAACCTCGTGGAGGGCGCCGGACACGGCATCAACCTCTTCGTAGAGCCCTGGCTCTCCGAGATGGTGGAGTTCGTGAACGCAGCCCGTAACGCCAAGTTACAGAAGGAGTTGGAGCCTAAGCTCCAGGGCGCGGTCTCACCCGTGACGAACATCAATGCCGGAGGTTTTCCGAAGATCCTTGCGGACAATTCAGTGGTCTTCAAGGTGCGTGCTCCCCAGGCGGAGCGCGTGCAGATCGACCTCGGCGGCCGCAATGACGGTGTCAAGGACGCCACCGGCACCTGGACCATCGTCACCAAGCCCCTCCTTCCCGGATACCACTATTATTCCCTGATCGTGGACGGCGTCTCGGTGGCGGACCCTGCCAGCGAGTCGTATTTCGGCACCAGCCGCATGGCCAGCGCCATCGACATCCCCGAGCCGGGCATGGACCTCTTCGAGACGCAGGACGTCCCTCACGGCCAGGTCCGCGAGATGGTCTACTGGTCCAAGGACGCCGAGGCCTGGAGGCCTGTATTCGTCTATACGCCAGCTGATTATGAGAAGGGAAAGAAGAAATACCCGGTGATGTACATCCATCACGGCGGCGGCGAGGACCATCGCGGATGGATCCAGCAGGGCCGCACCGCCACCATCCTTGACAACCTCATCGCCCGCGGCGAGGCGGTCCCGATGATCGTGGTCAGCGTCAACTCCAACATCCCGCGCAAGCCCGGCGCACCGGCTTCCCAGGGCGGCTACAGCTGGGAGGGCATGCAGCCTTATCGCAGCGAGCTGATAGGCAGCATCATCCCCTTCATCGAGTCCAATTTCCGCGTCAAGGCCGATGCGAAGCACCGCGCCATGTGCGGCCTGTCGATGGGCGGCGGCCAGTCGTTCTTCATCGGCCTGCGCTGCCCCGAGACCTTCGCCAACGTAGGTATCTTCTCGACCGGAGTCTTCGGCGGCATCCAGGGCTCGTCCAATTTCGACCTTGAAGCCAACATCCCTGGCATGCTGACCGCTCCCGACAAGTTCAATTCAGGGCTCGACTGCTTCTTCATCTCCTGCGGCGAGCAGGATCCGCGCATCGAGTACACCCGCGCCATCGTGGATAAGATGCGTGCAGCGGGCGTGAAAGTGGAGTTCCAGTCATTCCCCGGCGACCACGAGTGGCAGCCCTGGCGCAAGTCCCTCGCGGCCTTTGCCAGGATGCTCTTCAAATAGTATCGTGTTATGAAAAGGATAATATCAATTGCTGCTGCGCTCCTGCTCTCGGCCCTTTGCGCCTTCGCGCAGGCGCCGGCGCAGAATGAAGGAGTGCCCGAAGGACCGGGCCTGGAGTTCGTCTGCGAGCTCCGCGTGAACTGCGAGGGGACCTACACCGTAGGTGATACGTCCCACGGTACCAGGGTGGTGATACCCATAGTCGGAGGCACCTTCGAAGGCCCTCGGATGAAGGGTACGATTCTTTCAGGTGGAGCTGATTATCAATTGGTTGACTCGGAGCATGGCCGCACAGAAGTAGAGGCCATCTACTCGATCAAGACCGATGACGGCGTGTATATCCACATCCGCAACAAGGGCCTCATCTATACCGGCCCCGACGCGGACGGCAACCGTTCGTTCTATTTCCGTACCGAGCCGCATTTCGAGGCTCCGCAGGACTCGGCCTACGGCTGGCTGAACAATGCGATCTTCGTATGCATGCCCGGCCCGGCCATGGACTGCATCTGCCTGAGAATCTGGAAAGTACTCTGACACATTATCATCGACTATGAAAAAGACTTTTCTGGCTTCGGTCCTGGTCCTGTTCGCCTTCACCTGTGCGACGGGCCAGGACCGCCTGTATGACAATGAGTTCCCCATCGGGGACGTGAAGCTCCTCGACGGGCCTTTCAAGCACGCTCAGGACCTCAATCTGGAGGTTCTGCTCCAGTACGACGTCGACCGGCTCCTGGCGCCTTTCCGGGCGGAAGCCGGCCTGCCGAAGAAGGCCGAGTATTATCCCAACTGGGCCGGACTGGACGGGCATGTCGCCGGCCACTACCTCACGGCGATGGCCATCAACTGGCAGACCACCCGCAATCCCGAATGTCTCCGACGTATGGAGTATATGATTGACGAGCTGGCCGAATGCGCTGCCGCCAATGCCGTGAACCATCCTTCGTGGGGTGTCGGATACATAGGCGGCATTCCCCAGAGCGACGCACTTTGGACGGCGTTCAAGGAGGGCAGTTTCAGGCTTTATTCATCCGCCTGGGCCCCGTTCTACAACATCCACAAGATGTACGCGGGCCTGCGCGATGCGTGGCTTTATTGCGGCAATGAAAAGGCGCGCGCGCTCTTCCTGGGCTTCTGCGACTGGGGCATCGACATCACCTCCGGCCTTTCCGACGCCCAGATGGAAGAGATGCTGCGCAACGAGCACGGAGGCATGAACGAGATGTTCGCTGACGCCTATGCCATGACAGGGGATCCCAAGTACATGACCGCGGCCAAGCGCTACTCGCACAAGTTCATCCTTGAGCCTCTCACGCGCGACGAGGACAGGCTTGACAATCTCCACGCCAACACCCAGGTCCCCAAGGCCATAGGTTTCGCCCGTATCGGCGAGCTCGGGGGAGGCGCGGACTACGCCGAGGCCGGACGTTTCTTCTGGCAGACAGTCTCGCAGACCCGTTCGCTCTCGTTCGGCGGCAACAGCCGCAGGGAGCATTTCCCCAGCGCCGAGGCCTGCATAGACTTCGTGAACGACGACGACGGCCCCGAGACCTGCAACTCCTACAACATGCTCAAGCTGACCGAGGACCTCTTCCGCGTCTCTCCGAAGGCGGAGTATGCCGATTTCTACGAGAGGACGATGTTCAACCACATCCTTTCCACACAACACCCTGAGCACGGAGGGTACGTGTACTTCACCTCCGCGCGTCCGCGTCACTATCGCGTCTATTCCGCGCCGAACGAGGCAATGTGGTGCTGCGTAGGCTCCGGTATGGAGAATCAGTCCAAATACGGCCAGTTCATCTATACGCACGAAGGTAACGACTTGTATGTCAACCTTTTCGTGGCATCGGAGCTGGACTGGAAGGACCGAAAGCTGGTGCTTCGACAGGAGACTTCCTTCCCGTCGGAAGAGGGCACGACCCTGAAGGTGGTGTCCGGCAAGGGGAAGTTCACCATCTATGTCCGCTGCCCCTGGTGGGTGAAGCCCGGCGGGATGACAGTCTCCGTCAATGGCCGTCCGATCGACGTGGACGCCGCACCGTCGTCCTATTTCGCGATCTCGCGCAAGTGGAAGAAGGGCGACGTCGTGGAGGTGGGCCTTCCGATGAAGAATACCGTCGAGCATATGCCGAATGTCCCGGACTATGTCGCCATCATGCACGGACCCATCATGCTGGGCATGCGGACAGGCACTGAGGACCTCGCAGGCCTCATTGCCGACGACGGCCGCTGGAGCCAGTATGCAGGCGGCGCCAAGCTTCCCGTAGACCAGGCCCCCATACTTGTCAGCCACAATGTCGACCATCTCGGGAACCACATCCGTCCCGTACCCGGGAAGCCGTTGCACTTCCGCTTCGAAGGTATCGAGATGCTCAATCCCATAGACGCCGACCTGGAGCCTTTCAGCGGCATCCACGACTCACGCTACCAGATCTACTGGCTCGCCCTGAATGAAAACGGGTACAGGGATTACGTGGATTCGCTTGCCCGCAGGGAGAAGGAAATGCTTGCCCTTGAGGCCCGTACGCTGGATGTCGTCGCTCCCGGGGAGCAACAGCCCGAGACCGATCACCAGCTCCTGTCAGAGCGTTCCAATACCGGTGTGACCCGCGATGTGCATTACCGCGACGCCGCGCGCGGCGGCTGGTTCAGCTACGACCTGGCCACCGGAGGCTGCTCCGAGGGCGTCACTCTCTACGTGAAATTCTGGGGTGCGGCGGAATGGGCCACGAGGAGGTTCGACATCCTGGTGGACGACGCCCCGCTGCTTTCCATTGACAATACCGGGAAATGGATGCAGTCGCAGTTCAAGAGCGAGGAATATCCCGTACCTGCCTCCATGCTCGAAGGCAAGGAGAGCGTCCGGGTGAAATTCGTCGCGGGAGAAGGCGCCACCGTGGGTGGCATTTATGACCTGAGGCTGCTGAAACCTTGACCGGTACAAATATCAAGCGTCCGGTTCCGGAGTATCATAGGCGCAGAACCTGGAGTTCTGGCTCTTGAACTCCGGAACTGTCTTTTTCATCAGCTTGACCATTTCGGCGATTTCGACCATTCGCGAGAGGGTCTCGAGCCGATCCACAATCTTGACCACTTCGTCGTAGTCATAACGGCGTACGTGCGCGATGCGGATGCGGTCGTGCGAAGTGGGCTCGGTATTCTCGGCGTCGGAGAGAACCTCCTCATATAGCTTCTCACCGGGACGGAGTCCGGTATACTCTATATTGATGTCAGTGCCGACCTTGAGGCCTGTCAGAGAGATCATCTTTCTGGCCAGTGTGTCTATCCTGACGGGCTCACCCATGTCGAAGACGAAGATCTGGTTCCCTTCGGAGAGGGTGGCTGCTTCCATCACGAGGCGGCAGGCCTCGGGAATGGTCATGAAGTAGCGCGTGATGCGCGGGTCGGTGACCGTCACCGGGCCGCCCTTCTCTATCTGCTCGCGGAAGCGGGGGATGACGGAACCGTTGGATCCCAGGACGTTACCGAAACGCGTGGTGACGAACTTCGTGGTCCCCTGCACCTTACCTTCTTCAATGGCGAGTCCGAGCGACTGGACGTAGATCTCGGCCAGACGCTTGGTGCAGCCCATGATGTTGGTGGGGTTGACGGCCTTGTCGGTGGAGATCATCACCATCTTCTCGACTCCGTACTCGATGCACTTGTCGGCTACGGTCCTTGAGCCGTGTACATTTACAAGCGTGGCTTCGCAGGGATTCTCCTCCATGAGGGGGACGTGCTTGTATGCGGCCGCGTGGAAGACCATCTCGGGCCTGAACCTGCGGAAGACGTAGTCGAGGCGCTCCTGTTGGCGCACGTCTCCGATGATGGGAAGGAATCTCAGGGTGGGGAACCTCTCTTCGAGCTCGAGGCGGAGATTGTGCATGGGGGTCTCGGCATTGTCGAAGAGGAGCAGCCTCTTGACTCCGAATCCGGCCAGCTGGCGGCAGAGCTCGCTGCCGATGGAGCCGGCAGCGCCGGTGACGAGTATTATCTTGCCTTCGCACTCGTGCCTGATGCCTTCGATGTTGAGCTGGATCTCCTCGCGTCCGAGAAGGTCCTCGATCTTGATGCTGCGGACCTTGCTCTTCATGATGCGCCCTCCGATCACTTCGTCGATGCTGGGGGCTATGAGGACCTTGATGCCGTTGTTGGTACAGTACTGTATGAGCGCGTCCTTCTCCACCTTGGCATCTGCTTCCGATGCGAAAAGAATGCTGTCAAGCGAGAATCGGTCCAGAAGTTCTGCGAGCTTCTTGTCGTCGTTGTATCCGAATACAGGGGTGTCGGCTACCTTGACATGCGGAGGGATGGAGTGCGGCACCAGGAAACCTATGATCTGGTAATGGGGCGAATCCTTAAGTCGGGAGACCATGGAGACGGACTTCTCGGAGGTGCCGTATACGAGAACGTTCTGGCAGCTCTGCCTGGCCTTGAGACGGCTCTTATAGATGTCATAGACCAGGATCATGGCTATCCTGACGCCGATCAGCAGCACGGAAGTCAGAAGGAAATCCACCACCAGGGCCAGGGCTATGGTGCGGTTGACATTCGTGGCGAGGGCCAGGATGACGCACATCAGTATGACCTTGGCGGTCGAGATCCTGAATATGCCCAGAAGGTCGCGCATCTGCGAATAGCGGATGACTACCTTGTGATTCTTGAAAATGAAGAGAGCTATGATGCTCGTGATGAACGAAGCGAACAGCCACCAGTGGGCAAAGTTCCCCATATAGAACTTCCGGCTCTCGGAGAAGAGCGACACGGCGAAAAGAACCAGCACCGATGATAATATAGACAAAACAAGGTCTATCATGAAGATAGTCCTCGTGTCGAGATACTCGAAAAGGTATTTTTTCAGCCGTAAAGGCAGTTCTTTCAGCGGTTTCAGTCTCTTTTTGCCCATTGATCGTTCCTGTTCTGGATGTGGCGATTAATACAAAGATATTCTTTTTATTTGGATTTTTAACTAAAAAGGCGTAATTTTGAATCGTAATGAAGATAATGTCCGCATACGTTTGTCTCTGTAGCACCGGTCCCGGGGACAGGTGAGGAGTTCGCGTATGCCTTCGCGCATAACCCGATAGAGCCCTGCCGGTCCTTGCCTGCAGGGCCCTTTTTGTTTTACAC
>Ga0310696_10002242_pt1 | contig 26071 bp, 52 predicted proteins | sample AusTroGonzalo_MG_4_FD_203885 | JGI IMG/M metagenome (GOLD analysis project Ga0310696, IMG submission 203885) | Bovine rumen microbial communities from tropical cattle in Woodstock, Queensland, Australia - Gonzalo_02 (v2) (version 2) | ecosystem: Host-associated > Mammals > Digestive system >...
GCCCTGGAGGCCGAGCTCGGGCGGTGCCTCAGGCACGTCGGGTTCAGGGGCTCCGTCTCGCTTTCGGTCAGGGACCGGCACGGCGAGGGCGAGGACGGCGCCTGGTTCGAGGTCCGCTGAGAAGCGGCTTCTCCCTTCCAGCCGCGCATAATGGAGGCATAGGGAGGAAACATGAAGAACGAGAGAACGAACGTCAAGAAGCTCATCAAGATACACGACGCCATCGCTGGCATGTGCTCCGAGGAGGAGGACCCGTTCGGGCACTTCTACGAGGGCGGCGCCGACGCGCTCATGGCCGACCTCGAGTCGGTCCTGCAGGACTGCGGCGTCGAGATCAGGCAGCCCGAGTACTGCGTAGTCCCGTACAAGCGCAACGGCGAAGAGCGGTGGGGCATCTGCTCCGACCCCGCCGACCCGAAGGGGTCGTGGGTCCTGACGGGGTTCCGCTCGTCCGAAGACGCGTGCGCCGAGCTCCTCAACAAGGAGGTATTCCCCGACTTCGAGGGCAAGCCGAGGGTGCTCGCGTGATTTCCCGGGAGACCGGGGCAACAGAGAAAAAGGAGAAGCACATGAAGAAAACGCATGCCGCGCGGCCGAAGAAGCCGACGTCCGGGTACAAGTGGGTCAAGATGAACGCGCCGCTCGCGTTCCCAGTCAAGTGCGGCCGGAGCGTCGTGCTCGAGGCCGGCACCGAGAACGTGTGGATCGCGTTCCGCCAGTCGGGCCTGACGCGCGTCGACGAGGCGACCGGCGCGACCGTGCGCCTCAACGTCTACTGGCACGCCGGGCGCACCTACCACGGCTGCTGAGCCGGCCGCCGAGCCGGCGCCGGGGCCTCCTTCCGGGGGCCTCGGCTTTTTCCGGGGCGCCGAAAAGCGAATTCCCGGTTTCCGCCCCGGCCGGCCGCGCCCGCCGGGGTCCGGCTCCGGCGAAGCGAATTCGCGCGCGCCCGCGCGCATAATGGAGGCGCAAGGAGGAAACAAGACAATGAACAAGGAAACAACGCACCAGGCCGAGCTCGCCACCGTGGCGCTCGCCGAAATCGCCGAAGGCCTGCAGAAGGCCGTGTCCGGGGTCGACCGCCTCAGGGAGGCGCTCGTCGCCGTCCTGAAGGCGCAGGGGCCGGAGCCCGTTCCGGAGCCCGAGAAGCCCGTCCGCGAGGCCGCCCTCGCCACGACGCTCCACCGGGCCCGCCTCGGCGACGTCGGCTTCGCCGCCGACGCCAACCCCGTCCGGCAGGCCGTCGGCCAGGCCGGCGGGCTCGCCACCGCCGGCGTCCAGCGCGCCCCGTGCCCCGACCGCCGCGCCAAGGGCACGGTCAACGTCAAGGATATGGACGTGAACGAGAAGCGGCGCTACTGGCGCTGGTCCAAGGACCGCGCCCGCTGCCGCGCCGCCGGAGCCGAGCCGGTCTCGTGGGACAAGTGGGTCGCCGGCGGCGACGCGCTCGTCGTCGAGAACCTCGAGTTCAAGCTCGGCTGAGCCCGGGCGCGGGGCCCCTTCGGGGGCCTCGGCGTTTTCGCTTTAGACACGCAGTTCGCTTTAGGAGGGCGCAGACATGAAGAGACCGAATTTCAACGAGAAAACCGAGGTCAAGGTCATTGACAAAGAGCGCGTCGGCTATGGCCAGCGCGGCGTCGTAGTCCGGCTTGGAGCCATTGTTGGAGAAGGCAAGATGCTAGACCCGGCGATGGACAAAGAGAAGATTAAGCAAGCATACGCGGATGGCCTAGAGCCAAAGATTGCGTGGGAGGCGCTTGTCAGGTTCTCCGACGGCGAAGAGAGCTGGCTTGGAGCCGAGTGCCTTGAGCCCGTCCAGCACAAGTTCGTCGACATCGACTACATCCGCGAGGAGGACCTGGTCATCGGCAAGAAGGACGACGGGACCGACGCGGTCCGCCCGAAGAACACCGGTGCGTTCGAGCCCGGCGACCTTATCTCCATAACCACTAAGATAGACGGGGCCAACGCGTCGATCGCGTGGGACGAGACGACCGGCAGGCTGGAGGTGTTCTCCAGGACGAACCTCCTCGACAAGCCCGGCGCGCTGCGCGGGTTCTACGACTACGTGAAGACGGAGATCGAGCCTAAGCTCGACATGTCGAAATACCCGGACTTCGTGGTGTTCGGGGAGTGGTGCGTAGGCCATTCGATCAAGTACAACGGGGACTGGTACAACAAGTGGCGGGTCTACGACGTATTCGACAGGAAGGCCGGGCGGTACATGACGCAGAAGTTCGTCCAGGAGTTCTGCCGCCAGAACGGGCTCGAGTACGTGGAGGAGCTGTACTACGGGCCGTTCGTCAGCTGGGACCACTGCCGCTCGTTCATCGGGAAGTCCAAGGCGTACGGGCCGGACCAGGAGGGATGTTTCTGGTCTAAGGCGAAAGTTCTTATGGCGGACGGAACGCAGAAGCCAATAAGCAAAATCAAGGTCGGAGACATAGTAAAGTCATTCGACGTCGATACTCGTGAAATCGTAGACAGACGCGTAGCCAACGTGTTTTTTAACGGGTATAAGCCTCTTTCCGACTGGATGACAATTACTGTTTTTCCGCGAGGCACAAGCGGCAGCGATTCCATAACCGGACCTGTGGTCTGCACCAAGAACCATAGGTTTTATTCTGAAAACGGATTCATCGACGCCGAAAAATTGAAGAGCGTTTCGCATTACGGCAAAACGTTCGATCATTTCCGCAGGCAGGCGTTCCTGGGACTAATGTGCTCGGACGGGTGTTATTCCAGAAAAGACGGGATGTTCCAGATCAGCCAGAAAACCGCGATGATCGGTGATTTTATTAAAGTGTTCGATGGTTTCCTAACCAAGCGCACGTGCGAAACTATATCCGGTAAAGGAAGTCGTATAACGACGATTCATTTCAAGAAACAGCTTACAGAACCGCTGAAGCGTGAATTCGTGAACAAAAAGAATCGCTTTGATTACATTAAAGCGTTTTCCGAACTAGACGACATCGGATGGTCGTATTTTTTCATGGGGGACGGATGCGGGAGCCCAGCGAAAAACGGAATGAGAGCTATTTTCAGCCTAGAATCATATTCCAGCGACGAAGTAAAGAAGATCGCAGATGCTTTTAAGAACTGGTCGAACGATATTAAATTTTCGACGCATAAAGACAAACGCGTGAAATCGGGCGCCGGAATAAGCATATGTATTTCGCCATCGAACGCCCGGCCAATATTTGAAAGAATATCGAAATATGTTCTTCCGGCATTCAGGCATAAGCTTCCTGAGCGGCTGAGATCCGCCGCCGTCGAATATCCGCCCGAAATACAATACGGCATATCTGACAGAATTCCCTATAAGATAGCCAGCCACCCGCCGAAGTCTCTATGCACGCCCGGACATAAAACAATCGGGGCGTGGGATCTCGAAATCGAAAAGACCCATACGTATTTCGTTAACGGCTGCCTAGTTCATAATTGCGTGGTCAAGAACATGTCCAGGCTCTGGGACGAGGGCAGAAGGGACCCCGCGTACCTGAAGATCGTCGACGAGCGCTTCAAGGAGTCGCACAAGGTCAAGGCGAAGCGCGAGCTGAGCCCCGAGGAGGCCGCCGCGAAGGAGCGCGGAGCCGCCTTGGCCGCGTCGGTCGTCACCGAGGCGCGCGTCAGGAAGATCATCCTCAAGCTCGTGGACGAGGGGAAGCTGCCGTCGGAGCTCGGCCCGAAGGACATGGGCGCCGTCATGAAGCAGCTGCCGAAGCTCGTGTTCGACGACGTGCTCAAGGAAGAGAGCGAGGTCGTCGCCCAGATCGGCGAAGGCGCCGGGAAGTTCATCTCGGCCGAGGCCGCCAAGCAGGCGAGGAAGATCGTGATAGGAGGCTGACCGTGCTTTCGAAAGAGCTGAACAGGATATTGCCGGTTATCGGCGTAGGCGTCGCGTCGTGCGCGCTGATGAAGACAATAGAGGTGGGGCACGCGTGGAGCGCGGCGTTTAACGCGCTGTTTCTGGTGTATTCCGCCGCCATCGCAATGTCGCGGATGAAGTGATTACCGGGTCAGAATACCCACCGGAAGAACTTGACTATCCCGGAGAGGACGAACATGGTGGTCGCGACGAGGCACGCGCTCCGGACTGTGCGCCGGGGGTTCAAGACGGCGGGGTGGCTCGCGTTCTGCTGCCTTCCGGGCGTCGTGCTGGGGCTGGTCCCGCGCGGAACCGGCGCGGTCTGGCCGTTCTTCCTGTGGGGGCGTCCTCGCCGCGGCGGTTGTCGCGGTCCGGCCGGTCTACGACTGGTACATAGGGGAGATGCTATCGGCTATCGAGGCGGCGGAGAAGATCGCCTCGGCCGAGGGCGCCTGAGAAGCGAATCCGGCCGTCTCCCCGCGCATAATGGAGGCGCAAGGAGGAAACAAGCCATGCCCAAGAAAAAAGCCAGAGCCAGGAAGTCCGTCCGCAAGCCGGACGCCCGCGCCAGGAAAATCGACGAAATTGTCGAAAAGGTCCGCGAAATGTGCGAATACGCCGTAGAAAACCTTTGCGTTCAGTCCGCGCAGTTCGAGGAGCTCGAGTGGATGCTCAACCAGGCGGTCAAGTAGGGAGGCGCGAAGTGAAAAAGGGCAAGAGCGAGAGGCTCGCCGCCAACGAAGCGATCCTCGCCCGCCTCGCGGAGATCGCGGCGAGGAACCCGGACTGGCGCTTCCACCAGCTGCTGCAGAACGCCCGCGTCGAAGCCCCGGGCGAAGACCGCTTCTACGAGGAATCCGCCGAGACTCTCCGCCGGATGAACGGCGCGCCCTGACCCCGGCGAAGCGGTTTCGGCCCTCTCCGCGCGCATAATGGAGGCGCAAGGAGGAAACAAACCATGAAGAGAACCAAACTTCCGAAAATCGACGGCAAGACCCTCAAGAAATGGGTCGAGTGGCTCAAGGCCGAGGACTGCGGCTGCTGCCACATGAAGCTCGGGGACACCGAGCTCCACGAAGTCGATGTCTGCGTCGGCTGGCACAAGTTCGAGGAGAACGTCTGCGGCATGTGCAAGCCCGTCTGGAAGGTCGCGTGGAAGATCGGCTGGCAGAAGTTCAACAACGCCATGCAGACCGACCTGGACGTCGACTTCGACATGCCGCGGGACAAGGACGGGGTCTACGACACCCTGACCGAAGTCGGCGACCTGAAGACCATGAATGAGTGGAACATGCTCGCCCGCGGGATCAACGCGACGGCCAAGGAGGTGTTCGCGATGGCCGTCAAGGCCGAGGGCAACCCCCACCGGGAGGACGACTGATGGCTTTCGCGGCCGGGGCCGACGCCGCATGAAGCGGCTTCGGCCTTTTCCGCGCATATAATGGAGGCGCAAGAAGGAAACAAGCCATGGACAGGAAAATGCGCAGGATCAACACGCGCATGTACGGGCAGAGGGCCTTCGTCGTCCTCGACGCCCTGCACGGGCAGCTGTCGGACGGCATCTGGGAGAACTCCCGGGGCTACGACAAGTACTGGACGAACTTCGACGTCAAGCGGGCGGAGGACGACCGGGTCTACTTCGAGGTCAGCTCGGAGCCGACGCGCTGGTACGGCAGCAAGACGCTGGAGAACCCGTTCGCCTCGATGGACGGCGCGTCGTTCCTCAAGTGGGTCGCCGGGAAGTTGAAGGCCGCGATCCGGACCGAGGCGAAAGACGCCCGCTGGCCTGACAAGTGGTGGACCCGGACCAGCTCGCTTCGGTCCGGGTACCTGGGCAGCGACCTCGACGTGACCGTCGCCGACGTCTACGAGATATACGACGAGCTGCTCGGCCGCCGGTCCAGGACCGCGGACAACGGCGAGCGGGTGTTCGGCCAGGCCGCCGACCCCGGGACCGTCCGGGCCCGGAAGGAGAAGGTCCGGAAGCTGAAGGAGCTGCAGGAGGCCTTCCGCGCCAGGTTCGCCGAGATCGAGCGCAGGTTCGAAGAGGCGCAGAAGAGGCGCGACGCGGACCGGAAGGCCGCGTGGGAGGACTACTACGCGAAGTCGAAGGCGATCGACCCCGCGTCGCCGGTCCTCCCGTGAGGGGGCTTCGCTTCCGGGCGGGGCGGCGGAGAAGCGAACTCGGCCGCCCCTTCCGGCATAATAAGGTCGCAAGGAAGGAGGCGCGAAGTGATATTGGCAGAAGCAATGACGTGGCCAGACGTTGCGTTCATCGCGGTGTTTATGGCGGGGGCGGTCGCGATTGCGTACATCATTAACAGATAGGAAGGAGGTGCGAAGTGAGCAGTGATAACATCAACGACTACGAGATTTACGACGGGAACGGAAAGCCGTTTGACTGGTCGCGAAGGTACTTCAACCGCTACCAGTCAACAATGCGTCATGACCTTGAAGTGCGTTCGATCAAGCCGTGCAAGTACAAGACCTGCGGCGGCTTCGTGAACTACCACCCCGTCGCATACTGCTCCTTCAAGTATTATCGCGACGATGGGAGCATCACGCGGAACGACGGGCGGTTCGAGGGTGAATACATCGAGAAGAACGTCTACGGCTTCCCGCAGTTGATACCAGTCGACGAGGGCATCACGCTCGACTTCAAGTACTGCCAGTCTGGCGCATACAGGGACGCGGTGCTCGAACTATGGAAGCGGAGAGAATCCCGAAGCGAGAAAGGAGGCGCGAAGTGACATACTGCGAGAATACCAACCTGTGGCTGGCCGGCAAGACCATACGCAAAGCCGACGTAAACGGACACGGCGTGGTGCTTGAGTTCGAGGACGGCACGTCCCTCGACTACTCCGCGTCCGACGGAGGATACTCCTGCTGGGGATTGCTCGCGGCCAACGGAGACCACGTTCATTTCGAGGAAGGAGGCGCAAAATGAGGTATGACTGGATCATGGGAGCGTTTGAACTACGTGACATGATGAACAGTTTCATCAACACCGGCTGGGTCAAGCCGATGAACACGAGGACGCGCAAGACCGTCCTCAAGGAGCGCCGGCGCGCGGCGAACCTGCCCCGCGCCGCGCGGAGGAGACTCGCGAGGTGAAGAACGAGTTCGAGCTGGCGAAGGTGTTCCGCTTCAGGACGCCCGACGGCGGCGAGGAGAAGGCCATGGTCGCGCTGCGCGGAAGGCCCGGCGCGCTGAGGCTGCTCGTCGAGCGCGAGAACCCCGGCGCGCCGTTCACGCCGCCCGCGCTGAGGCACTGGCTCGTGGCCGAGGAGCGCTTCCGCGGGAGGCCGGTCCCAGAGCCGTGGCTGACGACCGTCGCGTGGGACCTGTCGGCCCAGCCCCCGGCGAAGGAGGCGCTCGACGGCGGGTTCCTCTCGATGGACTACGGGAACGGGCGGACCGAGCTCCTGCACAGGGGCTTCCACCGCGGGCGCGAGATCGCCGTGGTGTCCGTCAGGGGCGAATGCCCGTGCGCCTACGTCGACGCGACGGGGACGCGGTACGACGAATCCGGGCTGTTCAACTCGCTGGGCGAGAAGGCGAGGGCGCGCTTCGATCTCCGCCGCCGCCCGAAGTACGACGCCGCGAGGCGCGACCTCCCGGTCCACGGCGGCGTCACCTACTCCGCCGGGAGCGTCTTCGGCGTCCGCGGGCTGACCGCCGAGGGGAAGGCCGAGCGCTGGTACCTCGGGTGGGACTACGGGCACTACGACCTCGACGACGGGGTCGTCGGGCTCGCGGGGCGCGTGATGAACCGCGGGAAGAAGTGGACGACCGAGGAGGTCGCGGCCGAGGCGAGGGCCGCCGTCGACTGGCTCCTCGACGAAGCGAAGCCGCCCAGGCGCCGCCGCATAATGGAGGCGTAAAGGAGGAACAGACATGCCGAAGAACGGAAACGCCGCGCGCGAGCGCTTCGCGGCGCTCAAGTCGCTTTTCAGGTCCGCGCCGCTCCCGCCCGCCGACCTCGCCGAGCTCAGGGACCTCGCCGCGAGGTTCGACCCGAGGATGCGCCGCTGGATGGACGAGAACCCGGAACTCTGCTGAGCGAAGCGAACTCCGCGGCTTTCAGGCCCATAATGGGGCGCAAGGAGGAAACGAAATGGCCGAGAAACAGAAGAAGGCTAAAGCTAAGCCACTCTTGACAAAGACCGAGAAAGCCGCCATCAAAGCCGCTAGGAGAATCTTGAAAAAGCTCACTGCTAGGTACAAAGTGCTTGAAGAGAATGAGTGGAAAGGCGGCAGCGACGAAGCTAAAGCGCTAGACGACTACGTTGATGCGCTTGCAAAAGAGCGCATTGATGTTGATTCAGTTGGCTGCTTCATTGTCCTTGAAGATGATCTTTGATTAGCTGCCAAGGCCTAGATCTTTTGATACAATTCTCTCCGTCAACCAACCACTAAGGAGAACACAACATGGCTAAGAACACAATTGTTGACTTTACAGCTCTTCTAGAGAAAGCTAAAGAGTTGAACGGCAAAGTCCAACTTGCAAAAGACCATTTATGCTATGTCCAGATTGAGCCCAAGTCTAAAAAGACATGTGCAGCCGCCGAGAGAAGTTTTCATGCTCTTGAGACAGAATACAAGAAATGGAAGAAGGCCAACATTGAGAAGCGCGGTCTTGTCTTGAAGACTGCTGGCGACAAAGACGAGCCGATAGCAATTGTTGCCGTCTTAGCTGGATCTTGGAGTGTTCCGTTGGAGTTCAAAGCTGCACGTTGGGTAGTTGCCACAGCCTCAGCTTTTTGATATAATTCTCTTTCGTAAACCACAACACAGCAAGCTACAAGCACAGGAGAAAGCAAAATGAGGAACAGCTGGATCATGGGAGCGTTTGAATTGTATGACATGATGAACAGTTTCATCAACACCGGCTGGGTCAAGCCGATGAACACAAGGACGCAGAAGACCGTGTGGAAAGAGCGCAGGCGCATGGCGAATCTGCCACGCTCGATAAAGAGGAGAGGAAATGTGAAGTGAACTGCCTCTCACAATCTCAGTGCTACTAACTAAACCAAAAACCACCAGCAAAGGAGAAAACATGAACCTGCTTGACATGTTCAGGAAATCGAAATCGTCTGACCCATCCTTGGCATCACTCGGCAAGATGTGGGCATGTGCCGTGAAGTTCGCGCCGTCAGCGGAGGTCTGGTATGATGTCAAGATCGCAGAGACGGACATAAGGGAGGCGTGGGTGCGCGACGGGACAACGCGTGTGGAGTCGACAGCCCGGAACCCGTTCAACAAGGGCGATCCAGTGTCGCTCCGCGGGCCGGTTGGGCGTCTAGAGTATGTCCCGCATTTGAACTATTGGATCGGCTTCTTCGAGACGAAGAAAGACGCGGAGGATGCGTACCGCCTGTTCGCGGCCGGCCTCGTGCAGCAGATCGCGTCTGCGTCCGCCGGGCTCGGCCTCTCTATCTAGCGAAACCGGGCAGGCGAATTTGCTAGCTGCAATTGCCAAACCCAGCTGAGCTTGATATAATGTCTTCACCAACCACCTACTAAAGGAGAACACAAGATGAACAAGAAATGCTTTATTAAGTCGATTCCTGGCCAAGGCTGGCAGATTCAAGACGCCAGCCACCAGACAATCAAAGTCCCTCATCCTGAAGGTGGCTACTACAAGCAGTTTTGGGACTATGAAAGCGCTCGTGCAGTTGCACTGAAAAATGGATATGATCCTCAAAATTGAGACAGCTCTCAACTATGCAGTCTTTGTTGTTCTTGTAGTCGCTATAGCGTCTATAGTCCCAGTTGGAACATGCATTGCGGTCTGGATGCTGTTCAAAGCTGCAAAAAACTAGAGAACAGGAGAAGGCGTTCCTGCGCACCGTCGAGAAGAAGCAGGCCGCGCGCTTCAGGGGCGCGCAGAAGGACATCCCGGCGTACCCGACGCTGGAGCAGCTGCTCTGGCTCGTGAACGGCGGGAAGAAGTGCAAGGTGTTCGTCCGGCCGAAGTTCGACGGCGAGGGCCGGTGCGTGAAGTGCTTCACCGCGAAGGGGGAGAAGCTCTACAAGCGCCTGACCGACTTCATAGGCGGCGCGATCCGGCTGGCGTTCTACGAGACGAAGGACGACGAGATCGCGGAGCAGATCGCGGAGATCGTCGAGGCGTTCGACGAGATCGCGCAGGGGAACGGCTGAAGGCCGGAAAAAGCGAATTCTCCGACCTCCGCGCGCATAATGGGCGCGCAAGGAGGAAACAGACCATGAACATCGAAAAAATCAGCCAAGTCAAAGACCTGATCCTGCCGGCCGTCAAGGCCAACAGGTTCGTGGACGTCACGTTCCGGAAGAAGGACGGGAGCCTGCGCGTCATGCGCCTACACCGCTCCAGGGCCCTCGAGGACACGGCGTCTCCGGTCCCGTCCGAGTCCGTCGAGAAGCGCAAGTGGACGCTCTCGAAGAACGGCATGATGGCGGTCGAGGAGCTGACGCCGGAAGGCGCGCACCAGTTCCGGACCGTCAACCTCGGCACGACCGTCAGGGTCGCCGTCGCCGGCAAGGTCCACGAGTTCCCGGAGGAGTGACCGTGGGACGCGGAGACGCAAAAGCCAGGAAGCCCGGCCGGCCGACCCCGGCCGGCTTCGCCGTCGTCGACGAAGGCGGGCGCGCCGTCGCGGTGCTCCCGAGCGAGGAGCTGGCGCTGAAGGAGGCCGGATCGCTTTTCCCGGGCCTCGCCCCCGCCGACGCGAAAAGGCGGATCGTCCGCCTGAGGAACAGGTGGGGCGCGTCCCGCTTCTTCGACGAGCAGGCCAGGCGCGGAGGCGCGCCCTCCCACGTGATGGCGCTCCTTACGTTCTACTGCGGCGTCGCCACCGCCAGGGGGTTCGACCTCGAGAGGGGCCTGGCCTTTCCGATCGTCGGCGAAGGCGCCGGAAGAAGCGAAGCCCGCGGCCGCCGTCCGCATAATGGAGGCGCAAGGAGGAAAAACAAATGAAGCGCAATCCGAAGCTCAACCTCAAGATCAAGCTGAACCCCGACCCCGCGAGCCTCTCGGGAAAGACCCTGTGGCTGCACGTGGAGTGGTTCAAGATCGGAGGCTGCAAGCCCCGTAAGTACGTGGACCAGTGCTGGCTGACGGAGAAGGAGTCCGAGGCCACGCCGGTAGAGCCGTTCCGCGCCAGGCACCTGGCGGCCGAGGCGAGGAGCCTCGCGTCGTGGGACGGAGACGGCCGCGTGAAGTCCGTCTACATGGCGAAGGCCGGGCGCAAGTGGGTCCCGACCACCCTCAAGAAGGCGCTCGCCGCCGAGAAGGCGTGGGAAGCGAAGCAGCTCGACGCCGCCCTGCATAATTGAGGCACAAGGAGGAAACGACATGAAGAAGATACTCATAGACGAAGACCAGGTCACCACGCTTACCCAGCTCGCGAAGGAGCTCGCTGACATGTACGGCTGGAAGTCGTACGAGGTCGAAGGCGGCGTGGTCTACTTCAAGGCCAACGCCGACGGAGAGCCCGTGAACGGAAGGCTCGAGACGTCCGGGTTCGCCTACGACGCCGATACCGGCGACGACCTCGACGAGTGGAACGTCGACTGGGACGAGGACTTCGACGCGTGGTCCAACCACGTGTGGGCCGAGAACGAGAACGGCGAAACCGTCATGCTCCACGACTGAAGGGAGGGCCCGGACATGGAAACGCCTCATACAACAAACGCCTCGGTCGCGGCCGAGCTGCTCAAGGAGGAGGCCGACCGCGGCAACGACCGCGGCCTCCGCCTGAAGTTCCGCTTCTGCGCCGGCGGCGAGCCCGCGGCGGCGCAGGTGCGGGTCGGCCTCGAACCGGCGTTCGACCTGCCGATCGAAATCGGGCCGCCGCTCCCCGCGGACACGCCCGCGTCCGCCCCGAACCTCGAGGTCGAGACCGTCAAGGCCAACGTCCTCGGGTGGCTGAACCTGGCGCTGAAGGAGGCGGCCAGGCTGAACGTCCCCGGGCGGGAGGGGATGGCCGATCTCGCGATGACGGAGATACAGGAGACGATCGCGGCCGTCGGGCGGTACGTATGCTGATTTTTTGGATCTGTAATTCAATCGGTTAGAAATCCAGTCTCATAATCTGGCAGTTGGGGGTTCGAGTCCCTCCAGATCCACCACCAAGCGAAAATCCGGGACCGCGCCGCGCATAATAAGCGCGCAAGGAGGAAACAGATGAAGGCCAGCAAGACCAAGAAGCCGAACTACTACGAGACCCTCGGCAAGTTCATGAACGCCGTGTACGACCACCCGTACGGGCGCGGGCTCGCCGTCAACGCCTACAGGACGAACAGCCTCGCGGAGGTCAGGATCGTCTACCGCGGCGAAGGCCGGGTCGAGGACGCCGCTGCCGCCGTGTCCAAGGCGATCGAGCCGTTCGGCTACGCCGCGGAGGCGGTCGAGCCCTACGTGTTCGAGGCGTGCGGCCACCGCGGCACGTACAACATCCGGCTCGTGAAAGCGAAAAGCCCCGCGGCGGCCGGCATAATTAAAGCGCAAGGAGGAAAAACATGAAGAACGTCAAGAGACTCAAGCCCATCACCGACAAGCAGGCAGGCCAGGCCGTCGCGCACTGGCGCCGCGCTCTCACGCAGAAGGAGGCCCGCGCCGCGGCCGACGCCGTGAAGAAGGCGTTCGCCGACGCCGGGGTCGAGGCAGACGTGTCGGGTCCGATGCTGCTCGCGAAGGGCGAGTCGTCGCTGTTCGGGCGCGCGTACCGCTACAGCGCCGGCAAGTGCCCGGTATGGGGCGGCAGGTCGGGCAAGTTCAGCAACATGGGCTGGGAGTCGCCTTTCGTGATCGCGAAGCTGAAGAAGCCCGTCAGGAAGACGCGGTCTTCGACCAGGTCCACGGTCAAGGACCTCACCGAGATACGCGTCAAGGTAGAGCTTACGGCCGGACACCTCACGTACGAGAACTCGAACAGGAAAGGCGCCGACCCGCGCGCCGACTACGAGGACGTCAAGGGCGCGAGGGCCAGGACCGAGAAGATCGACGCCGACCCGCGCTGGGAGTGCGAGGTCTGGGACGCGGACGTCTACACGAACGGCCGCGAGCGCGCGTTCCGCAGGCGCTCCTGGTGCCGCTACCAGCCGTCCAGCCCGTTCGTCTACAGCCCGACGCAGGACGGCCTGCACGGGAAGATCGCGGCCCAGATAGACTGGATCGCCCGCGACCTCGGGATCGGGAAGTACGCGCGGGGCTAGGGGCCTCGCGTTTTCCGGCAGTAAGATAAAGCGCGGGAGCATGACGGAACAGGCAGACGTCCGCGATTCAAAATCCCGGGCCGGAAGGCGTGAGGGTCCGAATCCCTCTGCTCCCACCAGAAGCCCCGGTGTCGGAACAGGCAGACGACCTGGGCTTAAAACCCAAGGGCCGGAAGGCGTGGGGGTCCGAATCCCCCTCGGGGCACCAGCTGAGAAGCGAATCCGCGAACGCTGGCGGATATAATAAGGGCGTCGGGAGGAAATGAACCCTCCCCCAACAAAAGGAGAAAACCAGATGGACAAGAAGAACGAGACCGCGGCCGCCGAGGCCAAGCGCCAGAAGAGGAACGAATACGCGAGGGCCTACTACGCCGCCCACAAGGAGGCGCTCAAGGAGGCCGTCCGCCGCTGCCGCGCCAAGAAGGCCGCCGCGAAGGCCGCCAAGGGCAAGGCGCTCCACGCGATCGCCCCGGACTCCCGCCTCGAGAAGGCCGTCGAGGCCGCCAAGGCCAAGCCCCGCGCCGTCCCCTGCGGAGTCGGCCGCGCCGAGAAGGCCGTCGAGGCCGCCAAGGCCAAGGCCGAGAAGGCGAAGGCCGCGGTGCAGAAGATGCGCGAGCGGCTCGAGGCCGCCAAGGCCGCCGTGAAGGCCGCGCAGGAGTGCCTCAGGGAGGCCAAGCAGGCCGCCAAGGGCAAGCGGCAGGCGGCCGGGTAATTCGCTTCGGGGCGGGGCCCCTCGGGGCCCCGGAACCACTTTCGTCTTAGCGGAGGGCGCCAAATGAAGAAGTTCGTCGTGACATGGAGGCCGAAGTCCGGATGGGCCGAGTTCAAGGACGTCGTGTACGCCCCGGACGGGGACGCCGCGAGGCGGTCCTGGGAGTGGGCGCACCCGCAGGGCATCGCCCTCAAGGCCGAAGAGGCCGGAGGAAGCGAAAACCCCGTCAGCCCCCGCGTATAATGGGCGCGGAAGGAGGGCAGGGAAATGAACGTCAATACGGAGAAGCGCGCGGGGCCGGCCAGGTACAGGTTCAGGTTCGCCGCGGTGAGGAAAGACACCGGGAAACTGGTCTCGGACATCGTCCTGACCGAGACGGGGTACGAGGCTGCCGTCAGGCGCGTCCTCGCGAACCTGCCGCCCGGGACGGTAATCCAGATGCGCGGCGTGGAGCCGGCAGACGGCGTGTACTACGGGAAAATGGCATAGAGAAGGAACTGAGATGAAGAGGAAGAACATGAGCGAGGCGGAGTTTAGGTCCGCGAAGGCCGAGCTCCTGGGGAAGGTGGCGCCGTACTACGCCGGCGCCGAGGGGAGCCCGCCCCGGCTGACGCTGGACGAGTTCGCCCTGCTGGCGGCCGAGTCTCCCGGGAAGGTCATGTCGCAGGACGACGTGTGCGCGCTCGAGCGCGACGCCATGCGCAAAATGAAGTCCGAGTTCGACCGGATGGGCCTGTCCGCGTCCGACCTGCTCTAGTGCGGCCGGGTCCGCCGCGAAGCGAGGCCTTCCCTTCCGGGAAGGCCTTTTCCGCTTTACGCCTCCCGCCGGGGTAAATAAACCAAGACGGATTTTTTTCTACAGGAGGCACGAAAACGACATGGCCAGCATCAGCAAAAAGACGGCCGGGCGCAAGGCCCGCGCGGTAAAGTCCGAGTCCGAAGAGGACCAGGAGAAGGAAAAGGCGGAACTCGCCAAGAAGGCCGCCGGGGAAGGCGGAGAGCCGGAGCCCGACGCGATAGAGATCGACGTCCCGGACGACGATTCCCAGGAACCAGAACCCGAAGAACCCGAAGCAGAGGAGCCTGAAGATGAAGAACCCGCCGGAGACGACGATTTCGACGATACGGAAGATGCTGTCGGAGATGCCGATGACGGCGGACCGGACATCGGAGAGGAAGCCGGCGAAGAAGAAGGGGAAGACGCGCCGCCGGAAGACGGAGGCGAAGAAGATCTGACAGGCGACGCGGAAACCGAGGAGCCCGACGGGGATTCGGACGACGATGAGTCCGCGGAAATCGAAGAGCCCGGCGGCGACGAGGATTCCGACGACGAAGATGACGAAGACTCTGACGACGAAGACTCTGACGACGAAGATTCCGACGACGAAGATTCCGACGACGGAGATTCCGACGACTTCGAGGTGAACGAGACCATCCAGGACGCCATCCTGAACCGCCGCAAGAGGTACCGGCCCAACACGGTCGGCGCCGTCATCGAGCTCCTCAAGAAGTCCGACCCCGAGGACAAGCTCATGATCAGGCTCTCGCCCGGCAAGGAGGAGTGCATGATCTGGGACATCTCCCGCAAAATCCTCATGAACAGCGGCGTCACCTACATGGAGATCGCCAAGGGAAGCCCGATCGACGAGGTCCAGGCGGACAAGGTCCCCGCGCAGCTCGACTTCTTCCAGTTCGTCAAAGACTGCGAGAAGGCTCTCGGGCCGGCGCTCGTCGGGAAGATCGGCCCCATGGACGGGCAGTTCGCCTTCGCGACGAACGACCCAGACGAAGGCGAGGACAAGCCCGCGCCGCACCTCCCGGCCATCGAGGCCGCGCTCGACGCCTACCCCTCGCTCTCCAGGCTCCGCGTGATGCCGTTCCCCGTCAAGGGGAAGCTCGTCTACGTCGTGGCCGGCCTCTCGAGGATCGGCTTCGACTGACGCAAATCCGCTTCGGCGGACAGCGGAGGCCGGCTCTTCAGCCGGCCTCTCGCATTCATAAAGCGGTTTCGCCTTTCCCGCGCAGCATAATGGGCGCGCAAGAAGGAGGAACCGAAGATGAGCAGCAAGAACGAGACGGCGACCGGCCTGAAGATCACGTGCCCCGGGATCGAGGACCTCAACGGCGAGTGGAAGAAGACCGACGTGGAGGAGGAGCTCCGCGACCTCGAGATGCCCAGGTTCGAGGGCGACTGGATCGAGTGGGTCCTCGACCACGTGACGGCCGACTTCCCCGAGTGGACGGCCGAGCTCCAGGAGGCGTTCATGTCCCCGACCGTGTTCACGATGGACGCCTGGTTCGCCGGACACCCCGTCCGGTTCGAAAAGACCTACTGAGAAGCGGTTTTGCCCGGGCGCGGCGGTATAATAGGCGCGCAAGGAGGAAAAACAATGAAAAAGATAAAGGTATACGACATAGAGTGGGACCTCGAGGACGAGGAGACCGGGCGCGAGGTCGACCGCGAGGAGGAGGGCCTCCCCACGGAGATCGAGCTCGAGATCGAGTCGGCGTCCGAGATCGCCGAGGCGCTCTCGAACGAGTTCGGGTTCTGCGTCAAGGGATTCAGCTGGACCCCTATCGGGGAGACGGCGGCCGAGCTCGCCTCGAAGATCAAGGAGGTCCTGGGCCGCTACTTCGAGTGCGACGACGACGGAAACCCCAACCCGGAATACGACGAGGACTTCACGGCGCAGGAAGCCCTCGACGAGATCAAGGGCATAGTCGGCCGGACGGAGGCGTGACATGACGCTCGAGCAGATGAGGCAGTATGTCGACGAAGGCCGGGTCGACCCCGCCGAGGCGCTCCTGGGCCTCCTGGCGGGCCTGCCGAGGGAGACTCTGCGGGAGTGCCTGGACTGGCTGGACCGGGAGTATTCGCTCAGCGACTTCGACGAGGACTTCGACGAAGACGCGGTATTCTTCGAAATGTGCAGCCCGGGCCGGGGGCCCGGCGTTTTCGCCGACAGCAAAAAGGAGGACGATGATGGCTATGACGCCTGAGGAGAGGAAGGCGGCGCGCCGCGAGGCGAGCCGCCGCTGGTACGAAAAGCAGAAGGCGCTCGGGGCGAAGAACCCCGCCGCCGGGAAGGGCGGGAAGCCGGCCGCCGCCAAGGTCAAGGCCGTCCCGGCCAGGAAGGCCAAGGCGCCGGCCAAGAAGGCGCCGGACGCCGGGGAGTTCGAGAAGCGGTTCGCGAAGCTGGCCGCGAAGAACGCCAAGGCGGTCGGGCAGGTCAAGGCGCTGGTCAAGGAGGCGGGCGCGCTCGCCGGGGAGGCGATCAAGGCCCTCGGCCAGGAGAAGGCCGACGCCGTAGCGAAATGGCTGAAAAGGGGGCTCTCGCTTTCGCTTTCGGCGGACTTCGCCGAGGGGAAGGCCTCGGTGGCGTTCTCCGCCGACAAGCAGTTCCGCGTCCCGAAGGCCAAGGCCGCCGCGGCCGCGCTCCCCGAGCCGGAGCCCGAGAAGCCCGTCGAGGTCGCGGTCGACCCCGCGGTGCTCGAGCAGGCCGAGGAGGGCAAGGCGCTCCGCGAGGAGGACGTCGTGCCCCCGCCCGAGGCCGGCTGCGGCGAGCCCGACGAGTGGGCCGACCCCGAGGACGAGGGCGAGGACGAGGAAGTCGACCCCGACGAGATGGACGACGAGGAGCGCGAGGAATGGGAGGCCGAGGAGGCCGAGCGCGAGGCCGAGCGCGAGCGCGAAGGCCGCGCCGACATGTTCCGCGAGCTCGAGTCCCAGGGCGGCTTCGACGGCTTCGAGGACTGAGGAGGCGGGGCCCCTCCGGGGGCCTCGGCTTTTTCCCGCCATGGGCATGCGCATAGAGCTCCTGCAGAGGCTGGCGACGGCGTCGTCCTACGTCTTCGAGGAGCTGACCAATGACAAGACGGAGCTGGACGTCGCGAGGGAGTTCTGGGCCTATCTGAGGTCCAGGCTCCTGGACGACATGACGCAGAAGGTCAGGGTGTCGGAGTTCGTCGAGGAGCGCATACGCTCGCTCGACCCGGCCGCGTTCGAGGAGAAGTACTCGGTGAGCCTCTCGAACGTGCTCAAGAGCCGGATGCAGCTGGACTTCGTGTGCGGCTGCGTGACGATGCTCCTGCACTACTCGTCGTACGGGTCCAAGATAATAGACTGGAGCTGAGGAAGCGGAATCCGCCCCGGGACGCGGCATAATGGCGCCGGAGCGGAAAGGGCGCGGAGGGGCGCCCGGAAAAGGAGGAGACGATGGAGAAGGACTATAAGAAGGCGAAGAAGGCCGTGGAGGCGAGCCTGTGCATGGTCGCCGCGCCGGGCGACGCCGTGACGGAGGTCGCGACGGACAAGGCGGTCTACAGGCTGAGGACGCCCGCCGCGCTGGCGGCGAAGGGCGGGGACGCGGTGGCGTGGGCGGCGAAGGCCGCGGGCGCGGTGCCGTCCGGGGAGTCCGTGGAAAGCGCGCGCGTGCTGGGGCTCGCGGACTGAAAGGAGGCCCGGGATGGACATCGAAGAGAGGACCGAAAAGGCGCTCGAGAAGCTCGGGCCCGGCGCGAGGGTCGTCAGGCGCCAGACCAAGAAGGGCAAGCGCAGGCCGAGGCCGATATCCTCGTTCGTCAAGAAGAAGCGCGGCGTCAACATGTCGCGCCAGGAGTACAACCAGTGCGGCAAGAAGACCAGGTACAGGTCGAAGCACGAGGCGAGCATAGCGGCGTCGAGCGCCATGAACGCGCGCGGCGGGCGGCTGAGGGTCTACGGCCCGTGCCGCTTCTGCGGCGGCTGGCACATCACGCACCGGGCGAGGGACGACGGCGAGTCCGGCGAGTCCTGACGGGCGGAGGGCGGGGGAGAAGCGGTTTCCCCCGCCCTTCTCCGCATAATGTAGGCGCAAGAAAGGAAAACCGCGATGAAGTCAGACTTCTACGTATTCGAGTACAGCACCAGGACATGCAGGCGCAAGCGCATATCTTACGCGGCGTGCTCCTGGAGAAGCGTCCTCAGGCGGTTCAAGAAGAACGTCCGCTGCGTAAAGCTGCTTAGCAGCTGGAAAGCCTCCGTCGGATATCCGTCCTGGATTCTGGGCTAGGCAAGAGGAGAGAAGGCGATGGACAGAGAAGCAGTCATGAAAGAGCTTGACAGAATTCTAGACTCGCACGGCATTGCCGCGGGCCGCGACGCCATCAAAGAAGACATCTTCAAAGTAGTCGACTCCGCCTACTCCGAAGGCTGGTCCGACGGCTACGACGAAGTCGCCGAAGAGCAGTCAATTCCGTATCCAACCGAAGACTGAAAGGAGAAGAAAGACATGGACCAGAAAGAAGACTTCCTCGTCGACTGCGTCATCCAGGCAGGCGAGCTCGACGAGTCCGGCTACCACTTCAAGAAGAACGACCTCTACGTCGTAGAAGTCGTGAAGCACAACGTCCCTTACTCCGAGTTCGGCAAGTGGATCGTCTCCGACGAAAGGTTCAAGAGGCAGCGCGAGCTCGAGGCCAAGGCCAAGGAGCGCTTCGGCGAGGACTACTGGATGAAGTACCGAGTCTGCTGCTTCTGCACTTCACCCAGCAAAGACTGAAGCGGTTTCGCCCCGCCCTTTTCCGCATAATGTAGGCGCAAGAAAGGAAAACCGCCATGAGCAACGAAAACAAGAAGGCCATCGTCGAGATCGGGGACCGCGCCGCGCGGCTCGCCGACGCCAGGACCGTCGTGCGCCGCGACATCGGCGCGGCCGCGCCCCACGAGGCGATGGAGATGCTGTTCCGGATCGAGGGCTCCGGGTACGTCTGCGACGTGTCGAAGTCGATGCTCGAGGGCATCGGGCCGGACGAGGAGGACTGGCTGTTCGACGAGGAGGTCTCGACGGACGACGGCCGGTACTACCGCGTCCGCACGACCGAGGCGAGGGTCGCCCGCCTCTGCGGCCCCGACCCCAAGTACCGGACCGACGAGTGGCTGAGGAGCGCCGCCAGGGCCGAGTGCGAGACGGTCGACGACTACCAGTCCGACCGGGTCTACTGCCTCGAGAAGGAGGAGTGGAACGCGGACGAGCGCGCGTGGGACTTCGTCGACTCGCTCGGCGGGCTCTACGGGGCGCAGGCCGTGCTCGACGAAATCGGAGACGAAGACGGCGTCGTCTGCGCCGACGGGCAGGACATCCTCGACGAGCTCGAGGAAAAGCGGTCTTCCGCGGAATCCGCCGCATAATGGATGCGCAAGGAGGAAAAACGGTGAAGGAGAAGAAGTTCAAGACGTTCTCGTGCCGGAAGGCCGAGAGGACTATCATAGCGTACGACAGGAACCGCAGGCGCGTCGACCTGCTCCGGGACAGGCGCCGCCGCGAATTCCAGAAGGCGTGGGCCACGCCGGACGTCCCGCTCGGCGAGCTGGCGGTCGCGAGGCGCGCCGTGCGCGACATCGACGCGAGGATCGCGAGGCTCGAGGCCGAGGGCGGGAGGCTCCGCGAGGCGGCCGCCGGCGCCGCGAGGAAGTGGCGCGGCGAAGGCACCTTCGAGGACTGGAGCCAGCTCGGCCCGATCGTCGGCGACATCGGCCGCGCGGCCGAGGGCATGGAGAAGCGGCTTTAGGCCGGGGCCGGCGCATAAATTAGGCGCAAGGAGGAAACGGACCATGAAGAGGACGATAAAGTTCGGAAAGATAGACTTCTACGGAAGGGGCCGCCGGACCAACGAGGTCACCCTCGACGTGGAGCTCAGGGACACGGACAAGGGCCCGGAGTTCTCCGTCTGCGGCGACGTGTGGAACAACCTCCGCACGGACATCGTCTGCGGCGGCCAGTGCCTCGACGACCTGAAGGAGTTCCTCGGCGGGAACGTCCTCTTCGAGAAGATACACCGGCTCTGGAAGGCCTACCACTGCAACGGCATGCACGCCGGGACCCCGGAGCAGGAGAGCTGGCTGAAGGCCCACCGGACGTGGCGCTCCGACTACGACAAGGACTGCGAGTGCCTGAAGAAGGCCGGGCTCTACGAGGTGGTCGACCTCGACGGGAAGAAGTACCGGTACGGCACCGCGTGGCTCTACTGGCCCATCCCGGCCGAGGACCTGGCGGAGATCATGGAAATCATCGCCGGGTGAGGGCGGCAGAGAAGCGGTTTCGGAGAAGCGATCCGGGCCCGGCCCGCTTTGCGGAAACCGCTTCGGCCAGGCCGCTCTTCGGGGCGGCCTCCCCGTTTTCCGGAGAGGGCCCGAAGCGGAGGCGGGAAAGCCGCGCGGTATAATAGAAAGGCCGGGCGCCGCGGACGACGCGGCCATCTCGGCTGAACGCGCAACGCGAAAGGAAACAAGACGGATGAAGACCAAGGCACTGAACCAGAAGGCGATGCTCGCGAACATCAACGGACTCTCCAAGGGCGACCGCGCCTACTGCGGCCCCTACGGCACGGTGACGTGCACGGAGTCGGCCAGGGAGGCTAAGAACGGCGTGCGCCGCTTCAAGGTCTCCGGCAGCGAGAAGCTCCGCAACGGCGGCAACTGGACGCTCGCGAACCTCCGCAAGGCCATCGCGGGCTGAGCAGGGCTTCCGCCTCCGAAGGCGGCTGCCCGCGGACGGCCGGCCCCTCCGGGGGCCTGGCCTTTTTTATCCCGAAGGGAGGACCTGGATGAAGCAGATATACGTGGCGGAATACGCGCGCGGGCTCGGCGGCCCGGCGAAGGTGTTCGCGGACGGGCCGGACGACGCGAAGCGCATGGCCTACGCGAACTACATGTACCACTCGATGCCCATCGCGAGGACGCCGAAGGTCGACGAGATAGTGGTCTCGGTCAGGCCGGAGCCCGCCGAGGGGCCCATGGACGGGGTCATGACGCAGCCGTGCTCGCAGTACCCGGCGGACTCGGCGTTCGGCGGGCGGCTGAAGGAGCCGGAGCCCGCGCCGGAGGAGCCGGAGCCCGGGGCCTGACGCCGGCCCCGCCCGAAGCGGCTTCGTACGAAGCGGTTTCGGAAAAGCGAAACGCCGCCGGCGGGATCCGGAGTTCGCTTCGGGAGGGCGGCGGCGGACGTGGCGCGCGGTATAATAGACCTAGAACGGAGAACAGCGCATGGTAATCAAGCCTATATTTATCAACAAGAAAGACGGGAAGGTGACGCTCGACGCGGACGCCGTGGGGCAGCTCGCCGAGAACGGCACGTACCTCCCGCTCGTCTCGAAGGTCCTCTACAACCTGAAGACCGAGAAGAAGACCGTCGTCGAGCGCGAGGACGGGACGAAGGAGGCCGTAATGGAGAAACTCGCTTCTCCGAAACTGGCCACCAAGGTCTTCTGGAGCGACGGCTCGACGACGACGGTCGTCAACTCGCCCGACGACGGAATCCGCACGGAGAAGAAGAAGCTCTCCGACGGCTCCGAGATCGAGGTCGCGACCGAGGAGTCCAAGGAGCTCGGCCTCGTCTACGCAGTGGTCAAGCGCACGTGCGGCGTCCCCGGCGCGGACGGCGAGATGGAGAACACGGGGCTCGGCAGGATCCTCCGCTCCCTCGTGAAGTCGGGGATCGACAAGGGCGTCGAGAAGGCCGAGGCGCGCATCCGCAAGGCGGCGCTGAAGGCGAAGTCCAAGAACGCCGGCCCAGCCGAGAAGAAGGCGCGCCCGAAGAGCGTGAACGAGCGCCTCGCGGAAGCCGTCGAGAAGCTTACGGAAATCCTCGGCAAGGCCGGCCAGGGGGCCTGACCTTTTCCGGAGGCGCAGAGGCCCCGCGAGGGGCCTCCGTTTTTTCATGCAGAGGCTGTTCATAGTCAGGAAAGACCTGCGGGGGCCGGACTTCCCGTCGGCGGCGGTAGACCGCTGCCGGGAGGCCTACTGGATCGGCCTGCTGAAGTCCGCGGCGCCGAAGGACAACGAGTTCGACGAGCTGCTGGCCGCGAATCCGTACAATCCGGCGGAGCCGGCGCTGTACAAGGAGCCGTCGCTCTGCCGCGCCGCGAAGGCCGCGTTCAAGAAGGGCGAGAAGACCTTCAAGGCGAAAAGACCGTGCGGAAGGCCTACCGTGAGCGTCGCGGTCGAAATCCCCAAGGAGGTCTGGGACTGCATGGGCGGCGAGGTCGGGGAGGCCGTCCGCGAATGCGGGGGCCCGGACGGGCTGGAGAAGGCGGCGAAGAGGGCCGGGGGCCTGGGGTTTTCGGAAGGGCCGGACTGGGGCTACGCCGAATACGGCGGCGAGAAGGCGGCGATCTGGTTCAGGCCTCTCCCGGACGGGGCGGCGCGGAAGATCGGCGCCGGGTACAGGCTCTGGAGGGACGGGGAGTGAAGGAGGGCCTATGAGGTACGCCGTGGCGGCGGTTCTGGTCCTGGCGTTCGCGGCGTGGATGGCGTGGGAGCTGAAGCACGCGCCCGACGACCCGTTCGACGGCGTTTGATTTCCGGGCGGACAGTCCGCCCGTACAAAGAAAAAGGAAGCAAAAGCGCATGAATAAGACCACTGCGAAGAAGGCCGCGAAGCCGGCCGCGAAGAAGGCGGGCAAGAAGACCCTGACGAAGAAGGCGGCGGGGCGCGCGACGGAGAAGGCCGTCAAGGCGAAGGCCCGCCTCGCCCGCAGGGCGAAGTAAGGGGATTCCCCGAGACGGAGAAGGCCGGCGGTCATCCGCCGGCCTTTTCTCTTCCCCCCGGCGGGCCTGCTCAGGTCCTCCCCGCCTTCGACTCGGTCCAGTCCCTGAACCAGAGGTTGCCAAGCTCGTAGGCCTCCTTCTCCAGCTTCCGGAGCGTGTCGTTCGACGCGATGTCCCCGGACTTGTCGAACTGCTCGTACGCCTGCGGGTTCTTCCTCCACTGGACGGCGTGGACGAGCTCGTGCGCCAGCGTCCTCAGGACGTCCTTGCACTGTCTGTTCGACGCGTACAGCGTGATCTCGTCGTTCCGGAAGTCGTAGTGCCCCGTGGGGACGAACGGGTCGAACCTCGAATGCGCGGACATGTCGACCTTCAGCTTCGGCGGCGGGTCGAACGGGGCGCCCTTCTCGTCCCTGAAGTACTCTATCAGCTCGTTCGCCCAGTCCTCGAAGACCTTCATCTCGGCTCTCCTTTCCTCATGCCCGTATTTACCTCCGAAGCGAACTAGAGGAAGCGAAACGCACGGGGCCCGCTTCCGGGAATTCGCTTCGCGGCGGCCTCTCCGCAAAAGCGGCCTCTCCCGGGAAAGCCCGCATAATGGGCCGACGCGGGGAAGGCCCGGGAAAGCGGTTTCGGAAAAGGCGGCTTTTCTGCCAGGAAAGGCGGCCGGCGCGGTATAATCGAACAGAAGAGACGGGAAACCCCGGCGGAGTATATGCACAAAGACGAATTCGAGATCCTGAGCGCCGTGTCGGCGAAGCTGGACGAAGATACCGTGCTGGTGTTCACGTACCAGTACCACACCGAGAAGGACCCGGCGGACCCCGCCGGCCAGAGGAACGACAAGTCCAAGGCGAGGTACCGCTTCCTCGGGCGGGTCATGAAAAGCGAAGAGCTCGAGGCGCTGGCGAAGGAGCTCCACCGGGACGAGAACAGGACCGCCTCCTGGAGGTGGCCCGGGGACCCGTCGTGGGGCGGGAGCATCCTCTACGCCAAGGACGCCACGAACGAGGGCTTCTCCCGCTGGCTCAGGAACAAGGCGAAGAAGGCCGTGCCCTGGCCCGAGGCGGCCCGGATACTCGCGGGCTGGAAGAAGGACCCGGAGGCGGCCGGGCGCAGGGCCCGCCACGCCAGGAACGCGAAGAGGCCGCCCGCCGAGGAGGTCTACTGCGTCCACAACCCCAACACGGCGTTCGCGCTGTACGGGGCGTCGGAGGGCCTGACGTGCTCCGACGGGACCGTCGTCGACCTGAAGGACCCGGCCGAGCTCGCGAAGAAGGCCGGCCAGAACGTCTGGAAGGAAATCAAGATGAAGGCCGCGAACCCGGCCTGAAAAAGGAGGCGGGACGTTTCGTCCCGCCCGGGGGGCCTGGCCTTTCCGGGGGCCTTACCTTTCGGCCTCCGTCACCAGCTCCACGTCCCCGGGGTCCACGGCGTCCCCGAGGAAGACCATCTGGTCCCTCTTCAGCCCCCAGGGGTAGTCCGTCATCTCCCTGACTTCGCCTTCGGTCCTCCCCTCGAAGTAGACCCGGGCCCGCGGGCAGTTCAGGAAGGCGCCGGCGCCTATGCGCCCGACGGACGCCGGGACGTTGACCTCCTCCAGGCTGTCGCAGTGCCCGAACGCCCCCCGGCCTATCTCCTCGAGGCCGTCGTCCAGCTCGGCGGCCTTCAGCCCCCTGTAGTAGCTCAGGCCTCCGTCGGCTATCCTCCTGACCGTCTCCGGCAGCCTTATCCTGGTCACCTTCCTGTACAGCGGGTCGACCGCGCGGCCCTGCCCCATCATGTTGACCCGGACGACCTCCCTGCCTTCGACGCTCCGGGCGAACCGCTCGTTCGCCTCGTCCCCCGCCCTGGCCTCCAGGAGCGCCTCCGCCGCCCTTGCCGTCCTCTCCGTCACCAGCTCCACGTCGTCTTCGCCGCAGTCGCCCTGGCAGGCCAGCTGCCCGGGCGCCAGCCCCCAGGGGTACCCGGCCATCGCCTCGACCTCGGCCCTGGCCCTGCCCTCGAAGAAGACGGTCGCGTCCGGGCAGCCGTAGAACGCGTCGTCGCCTACGGACCGGACGGTCTTCGGCACGTTGACCTCCTCCAGGCTCCGGCAGTGCACGAACGCCTCCCGGCCTATCTCCTCGAGGCCGTCCGGCAGGACCGCGGCCTTCAGCGAGAAGTAGTAGCTCAGGCCTCCGTCGGCTATCCTCCTGACCGTCGGGGGGATCTCGGCCCTGGTGACTTCGTCGTACGGGACGCCGTCCAGGTTCGGGAGCAGGACCGCCGCGCCCCGGACGGCCCTGGCGAACCGCTCGTTGGCCTCGTCCTCGGCATTTGACTCGTAGACCTCGGCGGCCGCCCTCTCCAGCTCTTCGCTTACCGTGTTTTCCATGCCCGCTATTTACTCCGCGGCGCGCTGATCCGCGGGGAAGGCGGATTCCGGGAGGAGAAACCGGAAAAAGCCCCGGGGAAATCCCGGAGAAGGCGGGCCGGCGCCGCGGAATTCCGGAGAAAAACGCCGCCGGGAAGGCGGCCGGGGAGGAAAAACGGCGAAAAAACGGGAAAAAATCGGAAAAAATTGGAGAAAAGCGAGTTCCGCGCGCGAAAAAACGGAAAATTCGCTTAAAAACGGACAAAAAGTCGAGGCCCGGTTTGGTTTTTCGTTCCCCGGGGCGCCCTCCCCCTTCTCCAGCTCGCCTTTCCGTTCCCTGGCGCCCTCCGGTTCCTCCCGGCACTTCCTGTCTCTCCCCCGGGCGCCCTCCGCCCCTCCTGCCCTCCG
>Ga0310696_10002244_pt1 | contig 26063 bp, 28 predicted proteins | sample AusTroGonzalo_MG_4_FD_203885 | JGI IMG/M metagenome (GOLD analysis project Ga0310696, IMG submission 203885) | Bovine rumen microbial communities from tropical cattle in Woodstock, Queensland, Australia - Gonzalo_02 (v2) (version 2) | ecosystem: Host-associated > Mammals > Digestive system >...
CTATATTCTATTGTTACTGTGCACATAATCTTATTTTTAGATTTACAAAAGTACAATATTTTTTGATAGGAGAATAAAAATTTATATCTTGAATATCAATTACTTATATATCAGTAGTGAAATTTTTGTGCGCTTTTTGTGTGCTTTTTGTGTGTGGATTGAATTTTTTTGTATTTTTGCGGCACCAAACAGTAACAAAAGATGAAGAATCATCAATCCAGTAAACGATATTTAAAAGCCGATATGGTACGCCTTTGGGAAACTTCTGGTGGCGTAGTTACTGACGCGGTATCCCTACGTCGGCTTTCTTTATTACCAAACAGTAACAACCATGTTATCTAACATCAGAATCAGCCCAGCTCAGGCGGTAAAGGAGCAATCAAACCGTAAACTTCGCGTCATAGAGCGCGTGTTGGCCGGCGAGGCCTTCACCATCACCACCGACCGCCACCAGCGGGTCTATCACTTCACCTTGCGCGATGACCTGTATTACCTGTTGTGCGGCGGTCTGGTGCTTGGCCGTTGCGACACCGGAGCCTTCTTCCCCAGCGGCTTTGTCGTCATGATGCACATCCTCGGCAGCAGCACCAACCACTCGGTCCTCACCGAGCACATCCGCTTCGTGTCAGAACTCAACCAGAAAGGAGGTGCGGTATGCTAAGCGATGAACGTAAGATGCTGGTGCAGAAACTTATCGATGGCCGTAATTTCCAAATAACTGGAGACAGATTCAGGAACTATTACAACATCGATTTCATTAGTTTCAATATTCCGGCTTTCCTAAGAATTGGGAGAACCCCTGTTGCCACAATCTCAACTGGCACCTTGAACTATGAGAGCGACTCCTTTCACATTGAGTACGGTTTCATCGGCCCAATGGTTGGACAACGTATTCCGTTAGATCATATAGAAATAGTCAAGAAAGGAGGTGAGGAATGAGCGAAATCAATATCAGCAACTATGAGAGTCTCCGTAACTTGTTCGGTTATGAGAGTGACGGAAACATTGATCTGAAAAACAGTTTCATGCAATACCTTCTTAACGACATGTTGGAGGAGTTGCCTGGCATCATCTGCTTACAAGACGATGAACCCGCCGCGCGAATGGCGGTGGATTTAATTGGCCGAACCGCCCACACATTCCAGACAATCTTAAAAGAGCTTAGAGTAGAGCATAGACAACAGAGATAACAATCCACAACACACATTGTCAATCATTGGCGGCCGCATCGATGCGACCGCCATTTTTTTTTGCCTGGCTGCAGTGCCCGGTTACATATCCCCCCGTCATATTTCCTTGCCAATCCGGAGTGGAAATTTCCATGCAAAGTAGGGCGAGCGTCGGCTCGATTGTCTCTCGACGATGAAGGAAAAAAGTTTTTCAAAGCCTAAAACGCTGACTTCGCGAATTTTGTGAAATTTTTCATGAGAAGAATTTTAAAATGTGAAAAATAGCCCTCTATAATCAGTTTTTCATTTTCAATTGGAAAAATTTGTCACAAACCGTTCCAGCTGCCTGTCGTATCTTTGCTGAAAAAGATCAAGGATATGGAACCGACGATACAACGCGCCGATGTGCTGGCGGAAATGGAAATCAAGGAGACGGCTGATGGCCGCCGCCGCTACTTCGCCATACAGTTCTACAAGAAGAATGGCGAGCTGGTGACGCTTAGCCGCGCACGCAGCTGCGGACTCCGAATGAACATGACCGACAACCGTACCCGTGGGGTGCAGCAGGTGGACGACCTTGGCAATGCTGTTGGCCATATCTACCCAGTATGTATCGACAATATCCGAACTTTCAACAATATCCGTGTAAAAATCTAATTTTCAATTGATATGGAAATCCTGTTCGACAATAATGGCACCCCTAAAATGTTCAAGGGCAAAACCGTGTTCGGCAGCACACTCAGCAAGCCGCTGAAGGAGAAACTGTACGACACCTTCTCCTACAAGAATGTGGAATACGCTTCGTGGGGCAACAACAACTGTTATCCTGATGATGCGGAACGCACTATTGAGTGTACCAGTGTGCTGAAGACGGGCTTGAACTATAAGGTGCGCTGCTGTTATGGCCAAGGTGTTGTGCCAGTGCAGGTGGTGGGCTTCGATGAGCAGAACAATGAGGTCTTCAAGCCTGTGGCGGATGCCGACCTGCTGGCATACCTGCGTGGTATGGTGTTCAGGAACTACCATGGAGCCGCGTTCCGCGACCTGATCAAGTTCGGCAATTGCTTCCCTGTGTTTGTATTCAACGAGGCTGGTAACAAAATTGTGAGGGTGCAGCTGCTGAATGCACGCCACTGTCGTATAAGTGTGGACAAACGCAAACTGCTGGTTTACGGTGATTTCAAAAACACCATGCCTTCTGAAGATGACCATACCTTGGTGATCGATATGCTGGATGAGGACGATCCTGTGTTCGACTTGAACTGGCTGCGTGATACCGGCAAACTCAATGGTGGTGTCATCGCATTCCCACGTATCAAGAATTACTTCAGCAACAACGATTATTACGCTACTCCGGATTGGAAGTCGGCGCAGGAAAGCGGCTGGATTGATATTGCCCACAAGATTCCTCAATTCTTGAACAAAGCTTATGAGAATGCCATGAGCCTGATGTGGCACATCCAGATACCGGCAACCTACTGGGAAAAACAGTTCCCTAAGACGGAATACAAGAATGTGGAAGAGCGCAAGAGCATGATTCAGGATTACATGGATAAGTTTGAGAAAGAGCTTACCGACACCAAAAATGCCAACAAGACGCTGGTGACCCAGTATTACATCGATGAGAGCGGCAAGAAAAATGGTGAGTGGTTAATAACCAGGCTTGATGGCACCATAAAAGCCGAAGAAAGACTGAGCACGTCGGCTGCGGCCAACAGTGAGATCCTGTTCTCGTTGATGGTGAACCCGTCTGTACTGGGCGCAGGTATGCCTGGCGGTCCTTATTCGGGCAATGCCGGCAGCGGTTCAGATATCCGTGAGGGTCTGCTTGTGTCGATGATCCTAAGCAACATTGAGAAACAGGCAGTGCTGGATCCTGTGGAACTGATGCTGCAGTTCAATGGGTACAAAAATATCGACCTCAAGTACCGGAATATCACGCTGGCCACGCTGGACAGCGGGAGAAATACACAAGAATCGTTGTCCTAGTAGAGACGCGCCATGGCACGTCTCTACATATATAATATATGTATAGTAAAAACAGAAAATATGGAGCCTAAATTATTCAAAGCATCGTTCAATGATCGGGCGGAAGAATTCAAGCAATACCTGCCGGTGAACATCAACCTGCGGTTTGAGACCGTGGCATCACACATCGCCCTGTGCGAGGAGACCTATATACATCCGCTGCTGGGCAATGCGTTGTTTGAGCGATTGGTGAGCTACTATGATGAACATCCTCTACTGGATGTGGTCTGTGAAGACAAAACACTCATAGAGAAAGTCCGCTTTGCCCTTGTCCGTCTGGCCATCTGGAAGGGCTATGATGTCATTTCGGCCAACATCAGCGATGTGGGGGTGTCGGCGGAGGTGGATAAGGAGAACCGCCTGTACCGGTATCAGGAGGAGAATATCAAGAAATCGCTGAAGAATGAAGGCTTTGACTATCTGGACAATGTGTTAGAGTACTTGGAGGAAAACAGCGGGGAGTTCCCCGAATTTGCCTCTTCAGGATACATGCTGGACAGTTCGCAGACGCTGATCCGCAATACCAGGCTGTTCCATGACTGCTACAATATTGGTGGCAGCCGCCTGGTGTTCCTGAAAATGAGGCAGTATATTCGCGATGTGGAGCTGATAGAGCTGCAGCATCGTGTTGGTGTGTCTTTTTACCAGGAATTGCTGACAGCCGATGAGACAGAGGCGAAGTGGAAGTCCATTTTGCCATACATCCGCCTGTATGTGGTCTATTCGGCTGTGGCAGCTGGTATCGGTGAGTTGCACAAGATACCGACCGATAAAGGTTTGCTGTTTGAGACCACCACCATGGACGGTGTACAGGAAACACCGGTTTATCGTGCCCAAGTGCAGGAAACACGTATGAACCTGCTCCAAAAAGCGGAGCAGTATCTGGCCGCCGTTATCCACACCATCAAACTCCACTCTGACGATTATCCCAACTACATCGGCTTTGCCGGTGACAGCCCAGACGACGGCATCATCCGCCGTGATAATACCAACAAGAAAACCTTCCTCGCCTAAAATTCAATTAAAATGGTTGACATCACAACATTAATAGGATATCTCATCACCCCGGTGTCGGGTGTGGTAGGCTGGATTGCCGGTACCCGGACGCGCAAGAATACCGCTATCAAATCCCTGCAGGAAACCATTCAGCTGCTGTCGAACACTATTCAGGAAGACAATGCCAAAATAGTGGAACTGCTTGAGGGCGTGCGCCAGCTGAAGGATGAGAACATGAACCTGCGGACGGAAATAAAGGAAGTACGACGGGAGAATGCCGACCTGAAAGCTGGACAGAAGGAGTTGCTGGATGAAATAGAGGCTCTGAAGAATGAGAACCGTGACTTGAACGAACTCATCAGGACAGCAGGAATACCTAAACCCAAATCACCTGGCCGAAAACCTAAAACTACTGTATAATATGAATATTGTACAACACAATTTCCCACGTACCCAATATGTCGCAGAAGAGACGGTGAAGCGTCAGATAGTGCTTCATCACACTGCCAGTGGTCCAGGTGTGGATGGAGACATCAACTGGTGGATGAGCACTCCTGAACGGGTGGCCACCCATTTCATTATAGATCGTGAAGGGGTGGTGCATCAGCTCTTCGATGAGAAATACTGGGGCTATCACCTTGGTCTTGGCCAGAAGCATTTCAATGTGGCCAAGTTGCCTTGGACGAATCTCGACAAAAATGCCATTGGCATTGAGCTGGATTCGTGGGGGCCTGTGCTTCCGCACACCGATGGCCAGTTCTATCCCGTTAAGTGGAACGGAAGCCGCTATGTGCCCAATATCACCTGCAGGCCGGTGAAGTACTTTTATGAGTACTGCGAGAAAAACCGCTGGAAAGGTCATCTCTATTACGAGAAATATACCACCACCCAACTGAACGCTTTGCGGGAGCTGCTGAAGGAACTGTGTCTCCGTCATGGTATTCCGTCTTCCTACTCCAATGATATGTGGGTGGTATCAACCAAGGCACTGAAGGGTGAACCGGGCATCTATGGCCATTGTTCTTACCGCTTCGACAAAAGCGATGTGCATCCGCAACCGGAACTGATTAACATGCTGAAACAATTATAGCTATGACAGTTGGACAATATTATCAGTATATCGAGAGCTTGGCGGCCAGCCACACGGCCATCGGGCACAGTGATTCCGAAAAGCACTTCTTCAGGGGCGAACTGGAGGAGTTCTATATGGATCTTCGCAACAGGGTTAAGTTTCCGGCATTGATAGCGGAAAGCTTCGAGATTTCCTTCAATGGGGATGTGAAGACTCGCGAAACCTCGTTCATTGTGGCCTGCAACTATCCTGAAAGCAAAAACTGGCAGAGTATCTACGGGGCGATGAACATCTGTGAGCAAATCGGTGACGAAGTGCTGCGCCGCATGATGACCGACTCCAGTAGTGGTGAGATCTGTGCAGATCTGGAGGTGTTGTCGGCTGTTCCTGTTCTGGATGAGCAACACCTGTATGCAGGTATGCGCTATACCATACAAATTGGCTGTGAGTTTGACTGGGATGTAGATGAACAAGTTTGGAGTGATTTGCAATAAATGTAATTTTAATAGTGATTTTTATGGAAATAAAACTGAAATCTGGAAATAACGCGTCTATAGCGATGAAGTTGTCCGAACCGCTTGATGGTAACAAGTTGAAAATTGGTATTTATAATCCGCAAGGACATGAACTTTTCGCCACACAAACTGGAGATGGATTGATACAGGTGGTGGATGAGACACATTATATTTTGGAGCTGACAAATGAGGTGACACAAAGATTCGGTGGTCTCACGATGCTTCGGGCGGTGGTGTATTCCAACGACAAAAGATTTGTGAATTCTGCCGTGAAACCGATGGTGTTGTGGTGGGAAAAAGAACCTGCTTCGCAAAATCTTAAATAAAGGAGGTAATGATGGCTGAATATACTGAACACAATTTAACGATAGAGGTTACTATCTCACAGCCCGGACTTTCAATGACGGGGAATGCTGATATCGTGCTTAGTCAAACGATGTTACTTGTATTTTCCCAATGGTATAAAGGTGACAAGGGCGACACTGGTGATACAGGTCCTCAAGGCCCGAAAGGTGACAAGGGCGACACTGGTGATACAGGTCCTCAAGGCCCGAAAGGTGACAAGGGCAACACTGGTGATACAGGTCCTCAAGGCCCGAAAGGTGACAAGGGCAACACTGGTGATACTGGTCCTCAAGGCCCGAAAGGTGACAAGGGCGATACTGGCGAGACAGGCCCTCAAGGCCCGAAAGGTGACAAAGGCGATACTGGTGAGACCGGTCCTCAGGGCCCGAAAGGTGACAAGGGCGACACTGGTGATACTGGTCCTCAAGGCCCGAAAGGTGACAAAGGAGATACAGGAGAGACAGGTCCTCAAGGACCGAAAGGCGACAAAGGCGATGCTGTAGATGTAAGCACAAAGTATGATACAGAAGACACCTCTGAAACAACTCTTGATGATGGTGATTATGTTCCATTCTATGATACTTCCGCAACTGCGAAAAGAAAATCATTGTGGAGCAATATTAAAGATAAGCTGAAAACTTTTTTTGACAGCATCTATGTTACTCTTGATACAACACAAGTAATTACTGGAGAAAAAAATTTCAAAAATCCAGTCAAGATACAGCATGGTGCAGGACCAGGTGCTTTGATTTTTGGAGCTGATGTAAATGCTTCCACACTTACAAATGGCGCAAGGAAACTTGGTAGAATAAACTCTCCAACTGAAAATGTTAATCAATCAGTAACAGCAACTCTTTTGGGGTGGGATACTCAAGGTCATGTCTCTTCAGATGATATGCACACTGCTAATAGAGCTTATGATACAGTTAGTTTTGGCGGGATGAAAAAGATTTCTACCAACACGAGCCCGATGAATATCGTGTTTTGCGTGACCAAGGTGCGAAACTCAAAATTAGCTGCTGACAAAGTATATCCTCTTGAAATGGATGCTAATGAAGCTCGTTTTAATGTGGAACCTAATTATCTTGGTAAAAAGCTTTTAACCAACCATGACTTGTCTTTCTCAACACTTTCAAACAATGCAACAAGCATTACCTTTGAGGCCAATCAGCAATGCTATAAGAGATTGACAGTGACGGCAGATGCCACGCTGAGCTTTGCGGTACTGAACAAAGGCTGCAATTACCTGCGCATATACAATTCCTCCGCTTCTGACATAACCATTGTCATTTCCACAATTACATATAATGGTACGGCAGTGACCACCAAATTGGTGCCTGAGGACACGATAACAGTAAAGGCGGGGAAATATGTTGTGATAGGTGTGACGGCAGATGCAACTGAAGCGGATGTAACCGTAAGTGGAACTTTAAAAGCATTATAACCATGAATTACTGTTACCATGAGTAATAGTCTTGCCTTTGAATATAACAATGAGCGACACGAGCTGCAGCTGCCTGAATCGTTAGCTGAGATGACCGGTGAGCAGCTGGTGGCGGCGGTGCGACTGATGGATGGCGACGACGGTGACCCGCTGCGCATAGTGTGCGGTATGCCGGAAGACGCTTTCGCCGCACTGTCGGACTTCCAGCGTTTCATGATTATGGATTCTTTCGGCTGGCTCGACCATCTTGATATGTCGTCGCTGAGCTTCAAGGGGTGGAAGATACCGTCCATCGATGTGGATGGGGAAGTGTGGTACGGTCCCACTTCCAATTTCGGCAACATTACATGGGGAGAGTTTGTGTATGCCGACCAGTGCATGATACAAGGCTTCCACCGGGCGGCGGTGGCGGCACTGTTCCGACCGCAGCGCAAAGACTATGACGGCGAGACCGACCGCCGCATACCGTTTACCACCTACGGCACCACCGGCAGATTTGGCAAGCTGTCGGTTTTGGATGAGGCATTGCAGGTGGCCATACTGCTTAACTACCGTGCCATGAGAGCCGCATCGTTGGAGTCGGTCTATACCGAGATATTTCCTTACCATGATCTGAGCACTTCTGATGATGACGGTCCCAACGACAATCCGCCGGAACCGGAAGAGCAGCCGTCACAGTTCTCATGGACCAACATCCACCGCAATCTGCTTGGCGATCACATACAGGACGAGGATAAGTTTCTGCAGCTTCCGGTGCATACAGTTCTTTACCGACTGAACACATTAATCAAGGATTCAAAGAAGAAAAAGAGCAATGGATGAGCATCTGATGACTGAGGAAGAGTTTCTGCGCCAGGCAAAAGCCTGGGCGGATGCGGTGAGACGACAGGCAAAAGCCAATGCCGCTGCCTTCCCCAAGGGGAAGAAGGAAGCCACACATACCTATATCAAAGGGCGTTATGCCGGCAAAACAGAGGGAAAATTGAAGGACAAGGTGGGCTATGTGCTGCGCAAGCGTTATGGTGATCTGGAGGCGGTGAGCTTCAAGATGCCGGTGCATGGCATCTTCAGGGAGTATGGTGTGGGCAATGGTCAGCCCCGCAACGGCACCGCCACCAAGAGCGGCAAGGAGGCTTCGAGGAACGTGTATATCAAGCGGAGCATGAGCGACTGGATCCACAATCCCATCGACAGGGGCATAGAGAACTTCGCCGACCTCGTGGCCGACTACTATGGCGACAAAGTGCTGCTGAATTTCCATCGAATGACGGCCAACGATGTGAGCCACCAAGGGGTGATGTAAAATAACACACTTTTTACACACAAAAGACACACAATTCAGAAATTTGTTGTATCTTTGCAACAATAATTCAGCGATATAAACCGTTGACAGATAAAAACACAATGGAAAGGAAAGATATGTCCGCTACGGAAATCAGCAAAAAACAAATTACTTTTAAATACAAATTTGAGAGTAATTATAATCCTGTATATATAAATGGAGCGTTTGGCGGGATTAATCCGCAGGGTGAGATTGTGGCAAATTTCTACTTGGAAAGAATCGCTCTTCCGAACGCCACCACGCATATCGTCGGGGCGAATGGCAGTATTGGCGAGGCAATAAAAAAAGATCCAAAGGATCTGGACGAATCTTGTGTCAGGTTCGTCCAGTCTGGCATTGTGATGAATCTTGAGACCGCCAAACAACTAAACGTATGGCTTGAAAGGAATATCAAGAATTTGGAAGAACTAAAAAACAAATAAATATGGCTCCGTTTCTAACTATCGGATTAGGGGTTTTATCTGGAGTCACCGCATCGGGTAATCGGTTTTCATCTTCAGCATATAGTGTTATGCCCCAAAAACAAACTTCGACTGGAGCGGCGGTTGTGGATTTTTTGGTTGTGAACAAATTGGGGGATAACTTTCACAAACTTCATAGTTTCCTGAATCTTAAAAATGGTTGGAACGGTTATGACGGCAAATCCTTTTCCAAATTAACCATCAACAGAACTCTTTCTATCCTGAAAAAACTGAATGTTCAACCAAAAATATTTCCTACCGGTAGGGGTTCTATACAGTTAGAGTATCATATCGACGATGATAATCTGGTTGAAATGGAAGTCTCCTCGACGGAAATAAGTGTATTATGGGTAATTGACGGTAATGAAAGCGAAGAGGAAATTTCCGATATTCGTGTCGCAAGTAAGAAATTAAACGATTTTATCAGCTAAAGTATGTTAGACGAGATAATTGCCGAGGATGAATACCTGTATAGAGGGGTTGTGGATGCATGTTGGGATGAGAAAGAGGGACGTCCAAGTTCTGCGGCATTCAAGGACTCAAAAGGTATTTCAGTTGATAGGGATGGTGGTAGGGACAAAGAAAATTGTGTGAAACGACTGTTGAGCGTGAAAGATTTCCATGCCGTTTGTCGTTTGACAGCCGGGGATGCCAGGAGTTGTGATACTTTTGTCAAATATCTTTCTGTTGATGGAAATGAATATCATTCAGAGATTCATGATTCTGAAAATCAAGTTGAAATAAAATCCAAGGCCAAATCGAGGAGGCTGAACAACAAAGCGGAAGTTGTATTCTGTAAAGATGATATATAGCCTCTTTAACATTCGATACCTTATTAATAACATCTGATAACACACTAACGACCTCGATTGAGGCCGTTTTTTTTGTCACAGCATGTGTGAATGAAAGACTATATCTTTGCTTCACGAAAGGAATATTATAGTCTTGAAATCAATGGAAAGAATTAGCAAGAATTTTGTAAAAGAAAACAGCCGATCTTTTTCAAGACCGGCTGCTGCAATATTCTTAATGCGCTATACCTTGCGCGAGGTTTTACACAAAAACTAATGTTTGAAGAATCCAGTTTCTCCAGGAATTTTATCCATTATTTTGATTAACAGATACATGCCGATTACTACAAAAATGACTTCAAACATTGCTATGATATTTATGTTGCAATAATACAAAAAAAATCAATACAAAAGACAATAAAATATAAAAAAAAACATGTCTAAAGAAGTAAACAAGAGGGTTACCATCTGGGTAAATGGAAAAGAGATTGAAAATAATGTCAAATCCATACGTGCCGAGATGTATAAATTAACCAATCAGTTGGGCAAAATGACAATCGGCTCAGAAGAATATAACAAAACAGCTGGTGAGTTAAGAAAACTGAAAGCCATCTATGACGAACACTGCAAATCTTTGAAGGTTACTGGAAATGAGATAGCCAGCAACACAAATAAACTAAAAGATAATATAGTCGCTGCAGGTGGTGCTGCCGCTGCCGCTCAGGGTGTAGTCAGAGTCTATCAGCATTTTGTCGCCACCATCCAAGAATATGTGGATGCCTACGCCACACTGGATGACGCAATGAGCGCCGTACAAAAAACCACTGGTATGACTCGTGAAGAGGTGGAAGGTCTTCATAAGTCGTTGAAGAGTATCGATACCCGCACATCCACCAACGAGCTGCTGAAGATTGCTGAAATCGGAGGGCGTATGGGCATCGCTAAAGACCAGATACAGGGGTTCACCGAGGCGGTCAACAAAGCCAATGTGGCCTTGGGCGACTCATTTCAAGGTGGCGCAGAGGAAATTTCCTCCATTCTTGGCAAAATCAGTTTGGCATACAAGGAAACCCGTAGTCAGGATATAGGGAAGTCGTTAACCCAGATAGGTTCCGCTCTTAACGAGGTAGGTGCTTCGGCCAATGCCACCGAGGGTAATATCGCCGCTTTCGTGCAACGTGTGGGAAGTATGCCGGAGGTATTCCGTCCAACCGTTCAGCAGGCGGTTGCCTTGGGCGCTGCCTTCGAGGAAAGCTCCATCGATGCGGAGGTGGCCAGCCGTGCGTTCGGTATATTCATGATGAAGGCCTCTACCAATGTGGAGAAATTTGCCACTGCCATGCACCGTCCGGTTGAGGAAGTCCGGGAACTGATCAACACTAATCCAGCACAGTTCTTTGTGGAATTTGCTGAGTCGTTGAAAGGTCTGAATGCAACGGAGGAGGGCTCTGTTCTGAAGGATTTGAAGCTGAATGCCGATGGTGTGAACAAAATCATCGGTGCGATGAGTACCAATACCGAGCGTTTTACCGAGATTCTGAATACTTCCAACACTGCTTTTGCGGAAGCCGTTTCTCTCGATAAGGAATACGCTGTTGTAAATGAAAACGCCGCCGCCCAGTTGGAGAAAGCCAAGAAAGCGGTTGAGGATGCCAAAGCGGCATTGGGCGAGGAACTGATGCCGGTGATTACAATGGTGACAAAAGGAGCAGCCTCGGGAATAAAGGTGGTGATGGAAATCATCAAATGGGGAATGCAACACAAGGCGATTGTAGGCGGGTTGACAGTCGCCTATGCTGCCTTATTCGTCGCAAAGAATAAGAAGCTGATATTGGATAAGAAAGATGCGGTACAGATGAAAATCCACAATACCTTGAAACAATTGGCCATTAAAAACGCTGTAAAGAAAAAAGTGGCTCTTGTGGAGGAACGTGCCGCAACCGAGGCAAAAACTTTAGCGGAAATGAAAGCCCGTTTAGAGACCATGAAAGGTGTTGCCGCCGACAATCAGCTCCGTGCAGTGCTAAAACAGGAAACTGTTGTCAAAATCGCCAATGCTGCCGCCACTCGTGCTCAGGCTCAAGCACAGAATCTACTAAATAAAGCCTCCAGATCTACGCCATGGGGGTTAATTGCTGCTGGAATTACCGCAGCTACATTAATCATTACTCGTTTAGTGGAGAAAACCAGAGAAAGTTCCAAGGCATTTCGTGAATTCAATAAAGAAGTTGGAGTTCAGATTGGCCAAGCCAAACGTCTTTTCGATCGCCTTGGCGAATTGAAAAAAGGCACAGCAGAATATAATGAGGTGCAGAAGGAAATTCTGGATACCTATCCGGATTTGTTGAGAGACCAGGTTGATGAAAACGGTAATATACTTAATTTGAAAGAGGCATACGACCAACTTTCAAAAAGTATCAGAAATAAGATTGCCGTTGAAAAACAAAATGAGGAATTGGATAAGCTCACGGCTGATTATATGGACAATCAGATTGATTATTTCAACAAACTTGATAAATCTCTTGACAATCTTAGTGGTAAGCAAAAGGAACGTGTCCACCAGAGGATTCAGGAACTTGCGGACGAGGGTAAATCAGCATCTCAGATTATAGATCAGATTAATAAAGAATTTTCCCTGAAACTGAAACAATCTCAAAAAGAAAATGTGCCGACAGGACAGGTGGCAGGTTTTGCTAATACTGGGGTTGAACTATCCAATGAATATAATGCTATCGAGAACATTGTTGAAAAGACCAAAAATTTAGCTGATGCCACACAGGCGGTCAAAGACAAATACTCTCCTTTTATCCACGATGTGAAGGGTGAACTGGACGAGATTGCCCAAATAGATGCCCAAATCGCTGAACTTCAAAAACAAATCTATGGTGCCGAGAACCGAAAGGATATTCGCCAGCAGATTGAAGATTTGAAAAAGCTGAAACAACAAAAATTGGAGAATAAAAAAGCTGATTCCGGCAATTCTCCTGGTTCCTCTGAAGAAACTGACCCAGAAGAAGCTGAGCGCAAACGAAAAAAAATACTTCAAGACCGTGATGCCTTTGAAAAAAAGCTTGCTCAGATGCGCACCAAGGAGCAAACCGACCTGCTAACCGGCTGGGAGAAAACCAAACAGCAAATCATTGACAAATACAAGGAGATGGAAGATGAAGCCGTAAAGCTCTACGGCGAGAACTCCCAAATGCTGAAAGATGTGCAGGCGCAACGTGACCAGGCTATTGTTGAATCTGGGCAGAAGTATGTCCAAGATATGGCAAAAGTCATCAGTAAATCAGCTGATGAGATAAAGAAATGGGAAAAGGAATTGGGCAAGGACGGCAGTAATGAAATCATTGATGCCGTGCTCGGGGTAAAAGACAAATGGGAGCAGCGTGCCGCAGATGTAGAGAAGACTTTGAAAGATCTTGAGTCAACCCGTGAGGTGATGGCCGATGATAAAATGGACACCACCGCCATCGATAAGCAGATTGCAGATCTAAAGCGATACCGTGAGGACATTGTGAACCTGTCTGTCCAGGAAATCAGAAAAACCTACCAGAAATACGAAAAACAAACTGCCGACTTCATTACTGCTGAATCCAAAGCAGCCAGAGAAGCCACTATGACGGAGGTGGAGAAACAGAAGGCCGCCATCCAGGAACGCTACCAGTTAGAGATTGACAAGATCAACAAGCTCATCGCCGCTAAACTTCAGAATGAAGTGGTGGATGAGGCGGAAATCAAGAGCCTTCGCGATAAGATTGAGCTGCTGAAGAGAATGCAGGCTGAAGCCGAGGCTGCTGTTGTCAAACAGGCGTCAGGAGGTCTTAGAGGCAAGTCGATATGGCAGCAATTGGCCGAGTTCGACTGGAGCGATCTCGCCAACAACTGGCAGCAAGGAATTGACCTGATGACCAATGCCCTTGATGATTTTGCCCATTCGGCCATGAGCATCTTCAATACCATCAACCAGATGCAAAGCAACCGGGAACAGGCGGAATTTGACAGTTATTGCAAGATGCAGGACGATAAGGCGAAGAACTTGCAGGAGCGGCTGAATAAAGGCCTTATCTCGCAGGAAAAATACGACGCTGAAATCGCCAAAATGGAGGAGGAGAAAGAAGCCAAGGAGAAACAGATGAAGCATGAGCAGTTTGAGCGTGAGCGTCAGTCCTCGTTGGCCGAAGTGCTGATACAGGGAGGTATTGCCGTAGCCAGAGCTTTCGCCGACTACGGCTGGCCATGGGGACTGATACCCGCTGCGCTTTCGACAGCTCAGACAGCGGTGCAGACTGCCATGATTTCGTCACAGGTCAATCCGTATGCCCGTGGTGGTTATATCGACAGGGAGCAGCTGGCTCTGATGGGCGAGGAAGGTCAGGAATGGGTTGCCTCCAACAAGCTGCTCACCGATAAGAAAACCGCTCCTGTAATCTCGGCGTTGGAACGCTACCAGAGGGGGGACATCAGGGCTCTCGATATGCTGAGGGTACCTGAACCGAGCTGGGAAAAGTTGTCACAAAGCAGTCGAAAACTTTCCCGTACTTTTGCTCTGTCAACCCCGGTAAACAATTACTACTATACCAACTCAAACAACACTACCACATCCGACAACAGCGAGCTGCTTGCAGTGATGAAACGCATGGACGTTTACCTGAGAGACCCGAAGAACCGACAGGCTGTAATCAGCCGCAAAATGCAACTGGAGTTTGACCGTATGGAAACCGAAATCAAACAACTGGCCCGATTATGATACAAGTAAGAAAAACACCGTTCGCTATCGACTTCGTGGAAAACCACCCGGTGTTTGAGCTGCAGCGATGGCCTTCCGCTGATGGAGAGCAGCTGCGGGTGAAGTTCAAGGTAACCTATCCGGATGGAACGATTGTTTATACTCCGGATATGATATACGACTATGTGGGCAATACCGTCACTGTGGGTACTGAGATTCTGAAGCACTATTTCAAGCCCGCTGACATACCGCATTATCAAGACGGATTCAGGGCAAGGGTCATAGAAAACAATGAGTTGAGTTTCGTAATGCTTTATTCCGACAACAACAACTCAGGAAGAATGCCACAGACCCGGAGTTTTATACTTGTAAACGGCTATATTGAGCCCTATCGATGGGTGAACAATTATCCTGACTGGACACCACTGTACATGGTCAGGTTTTATAATCGTTCAGGTTTTGACATCTATGGCCAAGATAACAACGCCACGGTTTATGCCTACAGAGGTTGCGAGCAATATCTGTACGTGCGCAATTACGGCTCATCGGCGGTACAGTTGAGTGTAAGCTTAAGTGTGACCAATCGAAATGGAACCGTTTCAACTTCAACAACGGCTAATTTTCCTGAGTTCAACAATCCGACCATACCCGCCAATAGTGTTGTCCGCTTGAGAGTGGATGCCGATGCTTTTGGCAACGCTCTTTTATATAATATCAATGATGTACTTCAGTACACATTAAGTTTGAGTGTAGGCGGAAACGCCATAGCACGCACCTTTATCCTCAAGGAAACGCCATACAACGCCAAATTCATGCTGTTGAAAAACAGATTGAACATTTACGAGTCGTTTGTGGTTTTCGATGAGAAAAAGGAACTGACAGTGAGCGGCGAACGCACCGTTCAGGAGGCGTTGGAGATGTATCAGGTCAGCGATACCGAGCAGATTTACACAGCCAGAACGGGTTTGTTGCCGGAAGGGGAAATCTCCCTGTTGGATATTGCTTTGCGCAAAAGAGGCAACTTGCTGCTTAATGGGCAGTGGGCGGATTACATTGCCATTGTTCCAGGTACCTGGACGGTTATCGATCAGCGTGAGGACTTGATAGAGGTGGAGTTTCAGTACAAAATTGTAAAACGTGAGGCACGTAGGGAAGGCGCTATTGAAATCAATAGCAGTGGCAATGACGACCTTGGGGAAGGTTTTGTTATTGGCGCGTACACGAATATAAGTTCAGAGACTATTATTGATGTAAGAATTTAATATTATGAGCATATCGATAGAAAACCTTCAGATAGGCTGCACCGGTGCCCAACTGGTGGCCAAAATCAACGAGATTATATCCGCTCTAAACGGGGTGGAGCAAACCACCGATTACGAGGCGTTGACCAACAAGCCAAGTATTAATGGTGTCACCTTGTTGGGGAACAAAACGACTGGCAATCTGTTGCTTGCGTTGGCAGACGCAAGCGATTATTCCACTTTGATTGCCACCTTAGCCACCAAGTCGGAACTTGCATCCGCAAAAAATGAGACTGTTGACCTCGCATCCGCTGCCGTACAGGCGTTGTTGTCATCGAAAATAGATGTTTCAGCTGCCAATGTTACGGAAGCAACCATGCTCAACGAGGAGGCATACGTGTATGTGATTGCTCCCGAAGGGCTACGGAAGGTATCTATAAAGAACCTGACCAGCAGTGTGGCATTGAAAACAGTATCGTCAAAAGAACTGGAAAAAGCTGTCCGCACACAACTCCAATTACTTACGGTCACTGGCGACAAGGACGGCACAAATGTGAGCTACAAAGTAAGTGAGGTATATGTGCCAGGAACATCCAACTTTTTCTTCAATGGCCAGCGTATGACGCTTGGAGCGGACTACAGCGAGACCAATGGAGGCTTTGTGATGCTTACACATGTGCCAATATCAACTGACTCTTTCGTGTTTATTGCTGCAGTATGACACCCTAACAACATGAATATCGATATTAAATTTTCTTAAAAATGGCAAAGACGTTAATCAGAAAAGACCAAATCAGAATCTCTGAATTTATCCAGGCATTGGCCAGCGTAAATTGGTCGAGCGATACACTGACCGCATCCGCAGCGGCAATTGCCGCAAAAATTCAGAGCGAGATAGCCGGAGTAACCGGAGCAATGCAGTTCCGTGGGGCATGGAGTACGGCCTCAGCTGCCGACATCCTGCTCTCAACAGGTATAAAAGCAGGCTACACCTACGTTTATGACAGCGGAACAGCTCCTACAGGCCTTACTCTTGAAGTTGGCGACACACTTATCGCCAAGACAGCCATGACAAGTTCAACCTACATGACGGCATCCAACTGGGTGGTGGTACAGGTAAATATCACTGGTGCAATCACCGAGGCGAATTTAGTGACACAACTGTTTTCGCATCTAGAATCAAGCAACACCAACTTGTTGTCTATAGCTGTTGGTACAGGCACCAATGAAGGGAAATTGGTGATAACTGTCAATTTTCCAACCGTATCAAATGGTGATGCATTGGATGGCAAATACGTGAGTGGAATCTCCATCGACGCGTCTACTGGTATAATCACAGTGACCAAAGCTAATCTGCCGAATTATCATAAACGCATTGTAATGGGAGAGCAAATGACTGTTGTGGATAACAGCAACAACAGGATTTGGAAGACCAATAATATACTGGAAAGCTTGACAAGATTCTCTGTGTATGTGAACGGTGTGAAGCAATTCATTGGCGCACGTGGAGACGGCACAGCGGAGATTGACAGTACGGACTCCAAAGGAAAATTTACATTTGCCAATGATGCCTACATTCCACAAACAGGTGATACAGTACTTTGTGATTATGTTTCCAGAGAAGAAATCTCATAGCCATGATTGATGTCAATCAAATAAAAAATCTCCCAACACACCGTACTGTCAACGGTGAAACCATCACCGGGGACAATGGCGACATTAATCTCCATGATGGATTTTACTTTCCTAATGCCGTTCAGGATTATGACGGTAACTGGTATTCTGCTGTTGTCATTGGAAAACAAGTGTGGCTTGCTAAAAATCTCTATACTACTCATTTTATGGATGGAACTCCTATAACTGATAAAACATCAGCTTCAAGTCCTTATGATACTAGTATTCCTTGTTATTATCATCATACAAATAATGGATTCCCTGCTTATAGCAACATAAATGTTGGTCTTCTTTATAACTATGAAGCTGCAAATTCATCTTCATCATATAAACTATTACCATCTAAATGGAAATTACCAAGTATAAGTGATTATCGAGAATTATATACCTATGTCGCAAATCAAGAAAGATATAAGATAAATGGAAGTGTATGTTCAACTAAGGCATTAGCTATTGATAAATTATCTCCTTATAACTCTCCATATTGGACAACTGTTCAAAGTATAGTAGGAACTAATATTGACAAGAATAATTCTACAGGATTTAATGCTGTAGCTTGTGGTAGACTTCCTGAAGAAATAGTTGGTAGTGCAGGTTTTAACTGCTATTTCTGGACTTCAAATCAAAATAGGGCATTTATAGGTTATAGCAGTTCTACAGCTGGTACAGATTCAGATGCTACTACAAGAACTAAATCTGATTACTATGCTGTCCGTTTAATGTTCGATGGCACACCAACCCAATTCAGAAACTGGTATCTTGCGCAGTACGGAAGTTTGCAGCATCATATTATGCCTAATGAAGTGTTAATGTGCACACTTACTGCCACAACTGTTGGTAATAATACAACATATTCTTGTGATAAGACAGCAGCTGAAATTCATACCGCAGCGATTTCCGGTAAAGTTGTTTTGTTAAAATTCGATAAATTATTCCTTAGATTAATTGCTGTTGGAGAAGGTCCAAGATTATATTTTTCACATTCTGAAATAGCTTATGGTAATGATGGTGACCATTACACCTTTGATTTTTGTCGTGTAGAGTATAGTGATGGTGAATGGGTCTTTGAAAATGGTAATGGATATATCCCAGCTCCATCAGCATCTGATGAAGGTAAATTGCTATCTGTCAACAGCAATGGTGACTATGAACTTGTTTCCATCGTGAATTCCGAACTAATAGCATACTGATATGGGTAAAGCGTTTATACAAGAGAGCACTTTGGAGGATCTTGCCGATGCTATACGTGCCCGGAATGGCAAAGACAATGAAACGTATCTCCCGTCAGAAATGGCGGCGGCCATAGGGAATATTCCACAAAACCCAGCATTGGATATTATTGAAGACGGGGTGAACTTCTACGATTATGATGGAACATTACTTTATTGTTATTCGTGGGAAGAAGTGATGGCTCAAGATAATAACAACAATTACACATGGCAACTGCCACCTCTTCCATGTAGAAGCAGTGAGCATCTTGTATGCGATGGTTGGAACAACACGGCTGCAACCATTCGGGATTATTATAGCAAGTTCGGCAGATGGCATCTTTCTGTAGGGTGTACCTATCATACCGATGATAATGTTACATATATATGGTTAGATGTGATAGAAGGTCAATCAACGACAAGAAGCCTGCGTATTAAGTCTACAGTAGCCAACGCCGTGCAAATCGATTGGGGTGATGGGTCTTCTGCTGATACAATTGATTCGACATCTGCGACAACAATTACACACGTATACCCAGAACCACATTTACGTGATACATATCTTGTGCAAATAAGATGTACGTCAGGTACTTATACAACATCTGGCAGACTTTGTTCCGGTTCGGACAATACAGCTAATTCCGCCAGCAGAATCACAAAAATATTATTCTCAAACAAACTAACGGCAATTGGTCAATACGTTTTTGCGGGATTGTCAAAACTTGAGAAAATATCTCTTCCAAGTCTATTAAGTGGTTCTGTCTCGTGTGTTTTTCTGGGTTGTGCCAGTTTAAAACATATTACATGTCCACCTAATTGGAGATATATAGACCAAAGTTTTTATAATTGCTCTTCCTTAAGAACCATATCATATAACATAGGTTACGACAATCCCAATTTGCATTGGCAATATGCAAATTCAAGACTTCAATATATTAATGCAAGATATGGCTCTGTACAAGCTTATGCGTTTTTTGGTACAAAGATAAAGAGATATAAAGTATGTAAGAATCCTGATGACAATAGTGCAATTTCCCTTCTAACTAATTCTTTCAAGAACTGCACCGAATTATATCATCTTGATTTGGGTGAATATATAGCAAGTATTGACAGCAGTGCTATAGAAGGATGCACATCCCTTATAGAACTCACTATTCCGGAAAAAGTCACATCGATAGGAGGCTCTGCCCTTGCTGGGAACACATCGCTGAAAAGACTCTATATGAAGCCGGAAGTGCCACCAACAATTACGGCAACAACACTTAACAATTTGCCATCCGACTGCAAGATTTACGTGCCATATCTTTATTATTCAGATTATGCAGTCGCAAACGAATGGTCTAATTATGTTAATCAACTATACAAGTACGATTTTGAGAATAATCAGGAAGTGTAATTGACAAATGATTAGAATTGTAGTAGATAAACAAGATTTAACCCTTTACCGCGACACCAGCTTCGTGATGGAGCTCAACAATCCCGTGTTCTCCACCGAGGCCATTGAGGGTGATGTGGTCTATAATTTCGACATCCCGGTTGCCGGCAACGAGCGGGTGTTTGGCTTTGCCCACCTGCCATACACTCAGGAACAACGCACCTACGACTGTCTGGTGTTCGTCGATGGGGTACAACTCATCCATGGCAATCTGATTGTCCAGAAATCTACCCGCCTGTCGTACTCGGTGGCCATTGTGGTGAATCCCTTCCCTGAAGGCTGGGCCGACCGCTCGGTGAGGGATAACGAGGATGAGGAAATAGTGATTGCCCGAAGATTTAAGACACGCCGTGAAGAATGGGTGGATTTCCTTCAGGCTTCGATTGCGGATGATAGCAATGTGAAGTTTGGAATGTTTCAAGATGAGGAGGGGTACGGTGATGCTAACGAGACATTTCAAAATCATCCGGCTTATGAGCCTATGCAAAAAATGGTTAATAGATTGTTTGTGTTCAACAATCAAGTGGTTAATAATTCAGCAGACAATCCGTCAAACTTATTTGGTGTTATCTTCAACAAATATCGGGTACATTGGATTGAAATTGCGGGAGAATCTTATCGTCGAATAGACGAAAGAATACCGATGAATGTGTTTTGCTTTTGTCCTCAGTTGAGACTTGTTTCAATCTTCGAAAAATTCATCCATAATGGAGGCTATTCCACCATGGGGGCTTTTTTCAACGACACGAACATCCACTCTATATTTCTTCAGTCCACAAAGGCATTGGACGGGGTGAGCTCTGAATTTTCAGAAATGTCAAATATGGGACATCTGTCCGCTTATGTATATGATTCGTACATTACCGATGATTTTGTTCGCGTTCATTCAAACTGGCATCAATATGAGCCTGGTGGTCTATATGACAATACAGGTGTGACAGTATTTGATTCCAATTATGACAGAACCTTGTTCGATGAGATTCAAGCGACAGCCAACTTGATTAATGTTAATTTTTACCACCAATTCATGTTGGATAGGACTGGACATTACCGTTTTACTATCAGGCTTCGAATTAATCCCTGCGATATGATTGTACAGCTGCGTATTATGATTTTTGTGGGAAACCGGATGGATTTTGACGGAGATCCTCGTGGTGAAGTCGTTTATCTGTCAGAACTTTTCAATATGCCTATAGATGGCAGCTATGTTGAGCGGGCTTTTATACTTCACCTTGACAATGTTCGCACTTTCAGTCTGAAAATATGCAGAGAGCGTCCCAATATGCAATTTGTAGTTGATGGAGTAAATGTTTCTCGTACCCAATATATTACTGTGCATCATCTGTCTGATATCGAGATTCAGCAGCTTGATTCTGAAGATGAAAAAGAACTCAATATTTTTGCCAGGAGTTTTGTTCCAATGCGGTTCCTGCCAGACATCAGCAATTCCGATTTTCTGAAATTAGTATGTAATAGTTTGGGGCTCACTTGTTTTTTTGACTATAGAACCAGAAAAACTGAGTTTGGTTTTGTGAAGGATCTGCAAAAATCAAATTACCTGGTTGTTGATGACCTTATACTGGATAGGGAGATGTCCAAAGATGTTGAAGACGGAGAAGGAGTGCATTTCAAATACGATTCTTTGTCCAAAGACGAAGATTCTTCCATTACAGATTGGGATGGCACGGTGGATAATAGAAATCTACTTCCTGATCCAAACGACAATGCAGGCCGAATATGGCTTGTTAGCGGAGAAAACGCATTTTATGAGGTGGCTTTCAACGACAGGTCTGACGGAAGTGTTGAAGCTGTTTGGGAAAGAAAGTGCAGTGCGGACCATCCGCTTGTTGTTGGTGGCGGGAAAACGGAAATAACACCAGTCGCGTATGTGCCGGACTTAGTAGCCTATGATACCCATAAGGATGTCTTAATCCCAGATATACCCGTCAAAATAGAAAGCGACATGTTCGGTACAGAAGCTTCAGACAAATTGATACTTTTATTATACAGAGGCAAACAGACGTTTACCGACCGTCAAGGAAGAATGACGTATCAAATTGAGAATATGATGCCATTTTTTTCAGGAGCTTTGAGTCTTACGGCTTCAGGTGCAAACAGCATAGGCGAAGAGTACTTGAAACCATGGCTTGACATACTGTCATCTGAATGTTTCATTACCCATAAGTTCCTTCTTCCCATCGGCAAGGTACTGGAGGTAATGCGCCTGCTGCGTCCGCAGGATATGCCTCCTGAAGAACAAACCCGCTTCATCATGGTGAACAATGTACGCATCCTGCCAAAGAAAATCAGCATACAGATAGACAACTCCAGTGACCTCTACCTCTGCGAAATTCAAGGTATTAGAGCTTAGAAATCGGGAGCTTGCTCTTGGATGATGCGGGTTAGGTTGGGATCTGCATGGTTACTGTACAGGGTAGTCATCGATAGTGAATGGTGGTCGGCGTGCTGCTTCACCGTCAACGGGTCAATACCTGCTTTCAGCATGTCGAATATACCAGTGTCTCTGAAACTGTAGAGCTGCATTTCTTTGGGCAGTCTCATCTTGGGTCTCAACTTGATCCAGATTTTTGAGAATTTGGCATTCTCGGCCTTCACGTAACCAGGCATCCAATCCTGCGATATAAGCCACATGTCAGGTTTATAGGTTTTTATGTATTCCAGGCTCCGCATCACGTCGGTGGTCATGGCAGCGTGCCGGCTGTGGTGGTTCTTAGCCACTTCGGAGTTGACAAAGATGGTGCCACCGTCAAAATCCACATCGCATACCCGCAGGTTAATGATTTCCTTCGGGCGCAGGAGACAAGAATATATCAGTTTGCATACAAGAAGCATTTGAGGCTGATTCTCAGCAAGATAATTGGCAATGGCTTTCCTGGTCTTTGCATCTATTATCACACGTTTCTTGTCTGTTTTCTGCTTGGTCTTGATGTTCTGGAAAGGATTGCTGGCCACATAGCAGTGCTCGACACACCAGTTGAAGAAACAGCGGCAGAATTTCAGGTAGTTGTTGTAGCATCTCTGGCTGACCTCCCTGTCGAGATATACATACTCCATGAAACGCGAGGCGTGCTGCTTGTTGAACAGACTGAAGTACTTGAGGTCGGAACACCGGGAGTGGAAATACGAAACGAAGGTATTGAGGAAAGATTTGTATGAGCGGATTGTGTCTGGGCGCAGCTCTTTCTGTTTCTCGTTCAGGAACCTTTCGGCGACTTCATCCGCCGGGATGTACATCTGCTGGTTCTCGCTGGCCACGAAGGGGTTCCATCCCTGCATGAGCTTCATGTTGATGTGGTTCACAATCTTGGTTATATGGGTAACGGCTTCGCGTTGGGTGGGGTAGCGCTTGCGGATCTTGACGACACGCACCCTGCAGCGTCTCATCTGAAGTGTGGAGGGGTCCTCACACCAATACTCAATAATCCACCCGGACTTGTTCTTTTTCAGTTGAGCTGGGAAATAATTGAAAACTAATGTTTTCTGTGTTAAGTAAGAGTTGAGATTTTTAAACATTTTTTTTTCTTTCCCCTGGTCGTTGGAGAAGAAAAAAATATTGTCGAACTTTTGTCACATTTTTTTTCGTTTCCCACCCAACTAATCGTTGTAATTTATTGATTAGTTGGGTGTTGTAACGATTTGTGGAGCGTATGAGAATCGAACTCACGATTTTTCCTTCTTCCCTGACCGATTTTGTTAATTGTTGATAATCTATTATTTATAAAATTTGTTTCCCATTTTTTAGCGGCCGTTTGTGTAAAAAATGCCGCATTCCAATTGTATAAAAAAAACTGTTTTTCAAACAGTTGACAAAGCTACAGCAGTATCCCGCTGTCACATATTCAGTATCTCCCGCACCACAGAGAACACTGTTGCGGCGAGGGCGATAATGGATATGATGATGCTTATTGTTGAGCGGATTTTGTTTCTTTGTATTTCCTTCAGCTGTTCCGCAGGCAGTTTTACCTCCGCACTGGTTTTCTCCTGGTATTCCCGCAGGAAACGTTCCATACTGCCTCCGTACTTCTCTACCATCATTACACCAGGATGGTAAAGCGAGAGGCGGTTGTCGGTGGTGCTGCCGATGCCAAGTTCCTCGATGCGGCGGTTCACCAGTCTGGCATCCTCGCTGCCGCAGTTGTGCTTTTCCAGCAGATCGTCAAAAAATTCATCCTCCTCAGACAGGGCCTGGCCATCGCACCGGTAAACATACTTCACGTATTCCTCTATTAATTTGTAAATTTTGTTGGTTTCCATAATTTTACTATCTTTGCCGCAAAATTAACACATTATGTCGTACTCGAATAACAGTGATCTTGAAACGATTGCCCTTGTTTTATCCATATTCGCATTAATCGTTGCCGTTGCCGGTCTTATTTTCCATCTTTGCCGCTAGTTCCCCCCTCCACTCAACCTCTTCACTATTTCCAGCAACTCCTTTATCTGCGCGTCTTTCTCCTTTATCCATGAATAAGAGGATTGTCTGAAGTGTGTTGTAATCCTGAACAAAAGACGAACAGATATGTCAAACGCATATAATACATAATTAAATCATCATTCAGACAATCAAAACTGTAATTTATATACAAATATGTGCATTTTTCATCAAAATCATAGAAATCAGCAAAACCGCTTTCGTCATCTATTTTCTTTTTAGAAAAAGCCTTAAATAAAGGTGTATTATGTCTGTTGAACACTTCAATAATATCATTGGACTGTTTAACACCGTAAGGCATTATACAACTGAAAACGTCGTTATCCTCAAAATCAGAGCTGTTTTTTTTGCAAAAATCAAAAAGATTCGTGAGTCGTAGAAAATATGGAATCAATTTACTATAATTAAGAGCGTCTTTATTTTCTCCTATAGGATTGCTATTGTCGTCATATAGATACAGTTTGCTTATTGAATCTTCTAAGAATTGCTGGTCAGTGTCATTATCAACAAAATCATAAAACATTTCCATTGATAGCTTGATGGGAGATGTGAATTCATATAAAGATTTGTAGTACCTATTCTTTATAGAGATTTTCCTATCATGTATTTCAACCCAATAAGGCATTGTGGCTCTGAACAGATAATTCTCCATATATTTGCTATGATTTCTGTTTGTTAATCTGTTTTTTCAACAACTCAATATACTCATTAAGATGTTTTATTTCCAACCTGAGCTCCTCACACTTTTCGCATGTCTTTGTCTCTTTTACATATCTATCCGGATATGTTATAATGTCTATAGCCCTGATTCCAAGTATATCGGCTATTTCCAATATGGTTTGGAACTTGATTTTCTCATTTTGCGAAATTTTCTCGCTAAGTGTACCCTGATTGATGCCAAGCAATTCTGCCACTTCCTTCTGGGTTTTTCCACTTTTTTTAATTAGTGCGTTGATGTTTTCCTTTATCTTTATCATAATTGTAAAATTAATAATTTGAGTTACAGTTTATTACGATAAAAAAATATTTTTTATCGGATATATCCGATATTTGAAATGTTTTTGTATTTTTGCATGACTTTCCCTGAAAAAGGTTGACAGATTTGGGAAGGTTAAACTAAATTGGTTTACATTGTTTCGTTCATATCTCTGAACAGGTTT